>OJSC01002916.1_pt1 | contig 12402 bp, 6 predicted proteins | sample 1599361 | NCBI WGS metagenome assembly OJSC01 (sample SAMN04168656, study PRJEB22393) | human gut metagenome | biome: human gut microbiome; feature: stool | host: Homo sapiens | collected 2014-03-17 | reverse complement strand
CCCTACACGACGCTCTTCCGATCTTATATTAAGGAGTTATGTGCAGAGAATAAGGTTGATGTGGCAGTTCTTGGATGCTATCTTAATCTTTGCAATCCTAATCCTGAAAAGCATAAAGAGATAGTCGAGAAGTATAAAGCACATATAAGATTTGCAAGTATACTTGGATGTGGAGTTGTTGGAACAGAGACAGGTGCTGTCAATGAAGAGTACAAGTATGAACCAGCGAATCATTCAGATGAGGCACTTCAGTGTTTTATAGATAACCTAAGACCTATAGTTAAATATGCAGAACAGTTTGGCGTTATAGTAGCTATAGAGCCTGTATGGAAGCATATAGTCAACACAGTAGAGAGGGCAAGAAAGGTGCTTGATGCTATAGATTCTCCAAACCTTCAGATTATATTTGACCCTGTTAACCTTCTTTATACAGGAAACATTGATAAACAGGATGAGATTATAGAAAAGGCATTTGACCTGTTATTAAAAGATATCGCAGTAGTCCACTGCAAGGATTATGTAGTTGAGAATGATGAACTTAAGTCAATAGCAGCAGGAACAGGTGGACTTAATTATCCACTATTGCTTAAGAAGATCAAGGAATATAAGCCATATGTTCATTGTACACTTGAGAATACTGTTCCAGAAAATGCAGTGGCAACAAGAGAATTTATGGAAAAGTTATACGCTGAGGTATAATTATAACCATTATCGAACGAGTAAATTATAATATAATAAAACAGTCATATACAGGCTGTGCACCCGGATTATAGATACACGAGGGGAGAGATTATATGCCAGAGAGCAATATAGAATTAGCAGGAAATAAGAATATTAAGACAAGCGAAGTAGAAAAATCAGTGGATACGCCCGCAGATTTTACAAGCCCTGAGGAGCTTTATAATGACCTTATAGAAAAAGTTAAAATGTACCATCCATCATCTGACCTTTCAGATATAGAACGTGCATATAAGGTTGCAAAAAAGGCTCATGAAGGCCAGTTTAGAAAGTCAGGTGAGCCATATATTATACATCCACTTTGTGTTGCTATTATATTAGCAGAGCTTGAGCTTGATAAAGAGTCTATTATAGCTGGTCTTTTACATGATGTTGTTGAAGATACTGTTATGACAAGTGAAGATGTGGCAAAAGAATTCGGCGATGAGGTTGCACTTTTAGTAGATGGTGTTACAAAGCTTACACAACTTAACTATCAGCATGACAAGATAGAAGTGCAGGCAGAAAACTTAAGAAAAATGTTTCTTGCTATGGCTAAGGATATAAGAGTTATTCTTATAAAGCTTGCCGACAGACTTCACAATATGCGTACAATGCAGTACCAGTCACCAGCAAAGCAGGTGGAAAAGTCCAGAGAGACTATGGATATATATGCTCCTATAGCACATAGGCTTGGTATATCTAAGATTAAGGTAGAATTAGATGATCTTTCCATGAAATATCTTATGCCTGATACTTATAATGACCTTGTAAAGCAGGTGGATATCAACAGACCGGGTAGAGAAGCATTTATAAAGAGCATAATCAAGGAAGTCGGTATGCATATAAGCAATGCCGGTATAGAAGCAGAGATAGATGGAAGAGTTAAGCATTTCTTCTCAATCTATCGAAAGATGGTTAACCAGAATAAGACACTTGATCAGATATATGATATATTTGCAGTGCGTATTAAGGTTGACACAGTTAAAGACTGTTATGCGGCTTTAGGTGTAATACATGAGATGTACAAGCCTATTCCAGGAAGATTCAAGGATTATATAGCTATGCCGAAGCCTAACATGTATCAGTCACTGCATACAACACTTATAGCATCCAATGGCCAGCCTTTTGAAGTACAGATAAGAACATATGAAATGCATAGAATAGCAGAATATGGTATTGCAGCTCACTGGAAGTATAAAGAAGGCAAAACAGGTGAGACAAACAAGAGTGAAGAGGCCAAGCTTAGCTGGTTAAGACAGATACTTGAATGGCAGAGAGATATGTCAGACAATAAGGAATTCTTATCATCTATTAAGAATGACCTTAATCTGTTTTCTGATTCGGTATACTGTTTCACACCTACAGGAGATGTAAAGACACTTCCGGCAGGTTCTAACACTATAGACTTTGCTTACAGTATTCATAGTGCCGTTGGCAATAAGATGGTAGGTGCAAGAGTTAACGGAAAGCTTGTTAATATTGATTATGAGATAAAAAATGGTGACAGAATCGAGATTATAACTTCACAGAACTCAAAGGGACCAAGCCGTGACTGGTTATCTATGGTTAAGTCCACACAGGCACGTAACAAGATCAACCAGTGGTTTAAGCAGGAGCTTAAGGAGCTTATATCCAACTATTGTAAGGGAAAGGGCATAGTTCTTTCAGAGATAAATAAGCCTGAATTTGTAGAAAAGGCCTTAAGAAAATATGGCTATAAGGACTGGGATTCTATCATGGCTGCCGTCGGACATGGAGCTTTAAAAGAAGGGCAGATAGTCAATAAGCTTAATGAAGAATACTTAAAGACAAAGAAGGCTGAGATTACAGACAAGCAGGCACTTGAACAGATAGCAGCAAGTGAAAGCAAGGAAAAGGAGAATGATAATAAAAAGGGCAAGGGTGGAATCGTTGTTAAAGGAATCCACGATGTTGCGGTCAGATTCTCCAGATGCTGTAATCCTGTTCCAGGTGATGAAATAGTAGGTTTTGTTACAAGAGGAAGAGGTATCTCAATCCACAGAACAGACTGTATCAACATACTAAACTTCCCGGCAAGTGAGCGTGCAAGACTCATAGAAGCAGAGTGGGAACAGACAGAGAACAAAGATGAAAAATACAGTGCCGAGATTAACATATTTGCAGGTAACAGAAAAGGTCTTATTGTTGACATATCAAGATTGTTTACAGAAGCTAACATAGACGTAAGATTCATGAACAGCCGTGTAAACAAGAAGAATATTGCAACTATTAACTTAGGATTTGTGGTATCAGGTAAGGAAGAGCTTAACAGACTTATCGACAAGCTAAGAAAAATAGATGGTGTCACAGATATTGAGAGAGCTACGGGCTGATAAAGACAAGTACCGGTAGAAAAGGTATTATCTGAATTCAGATAATGCAGAAGCTTGTGCGCAGTGGATATAGCAATATAGAATGTAAATAACAAACATAATGTGTAAAATATAGCATATAAATGTTACAGTTTAGAGCCGTTGTCGGGATTATTCTTGATAACGGCTTTTTGATAGCATATAATGATATTACGATGATATATAGGTTCTCGTAAATTGCAAAGCAATGGGTTGGGCTATATGCATTAATTGGTGGCAAATATTAAAAATAATAATATAAAGAAAAGGAAAAGTTATGTATAAAATAGATTCAAGAATATTAGGAATGGTAGGCACTAACTGCTACCTGTTATGTAATATGGATATTAAAGAGTGTGTTCTTATAGATCCAGCTGACAGGCAGGATGAGATAAGCAGAATGATAGATGAATCAGGATGCAGCCTTAAGGGAATATTGTTAACACATGGACATTTTGACCATATTATGGCAGCAGATGCCGTAAGAGATAAATATGATGTTAAAGTATATGCATCATGTGATGAGAAGAATACACTTGAACAGCCACATATTAATCTTGGTGAAGCATATGGGCTTAAGCTTTCAGTAAAAGCAGATGTATGGCATAAAGATGGCGAAATACTTAAACTTGCAGGCTTTGATATAGAAGCACTTCATACTCCGGGACATACAGAAGGTGGAAGCTGTTATTATATAAGAGAAATAGGAGTGCTTTTTTCAGGAGATACATTATTCTGTGGCTCAGTTGGAAGAACGGATTTTCCTGGAGGTAGCATGAGCGAAATAGTGCGTTCAATAAAAGAAAAAGTAATGGTACTTCCTGATGATACGAAGGTATATCCGGGACACGGAGAAGGCACAAGTGTTGGTTATGAGAGAGAGAATAATCCGTTTCTAGTGAATTAAGATTTTCAATTTAGAATTGATTTATAAATTTTATATTTTATTATGTATATATAGACTAGACAGAATATTTAATATTGTGTGCAGGTAGTGTTTTTTGGGGAAACTGTATACAGAGAGGAATAATGATGATATATATTAAAATAGACGATAATACATTTTATGATGATGCCATAGTGCTGGTGCGTTCATTCTATCCCAGAACAGAAGTTACAGCATATAAAGAAAGCGATAATTCAAGAAATAATCCGAAAGATAATCATAAAGACAGTACAGAAGAGAATCTAAAAGATAATCATAAAGACGGTATAGAAGACGATTCAAAATATACATCAGTGGATATTATTGATACGATTATAGATATAAAGGTACCAGATGTTACAGGACTTAACAAAAGCCAGATGCATGATAAGTTCAAGTCATATCTATACGACTATCTTAGTAAAAAGACCGGAAAGACACTTCCATGGGGATATCTTACGGGAGTGCGCCCAAGTAAGATAGCATATATGATGCTTGAAGATGGTGAAAGCGAAGAAACGATAAAAAGACATTTTATGGATAAGCATAAGGCAAGTGGGCAGAAGGCAGAGCTTGCACTTAAGGTAGCCAGAAAAGAAATGGATATACTAAACCGTATAGACTATAAAAATGGTTATAGTCTGTATATAGGAATTCCATTCTGTCCAAGTATATGCTTGTATTGTTCATTTTCATCATATGCACTTGGAGCCTATAAAGATTACGTTGATAGTTATCTTGATGCACTTATTAAGGAAATGGAATTCGTATCAGGAGCCATGAAGGGGAGAAGACTTGATACAGTATACTTTGGTGGTGGTACACCAACAACGCTTAGTGCAGTGCAGCTTGACAGACTGATAACAGAACTTAAAAGACTGTTTGATATAGATGGATGTCATGAATTCACAGTAGAAGCAGGTCGTCCAGATAGTATAACACTTGATAAGCTTAAGGTGCTTAAGAAACATAATGTTGGAAGAATCTCTATCAATCCACAGACGATGAATCAGAAAACGCTTGATCTGATAGGCAGGAAGCATACTGTAGAACAGATAAAGAATGTATACAATATGGCAAGAGAAGAAGGCTTCGATAATATAAATATGGATATAATACTTGGTCTTGTCGGTGAGGATGTTGACGAAGTAAAGCATACACTTAGCGAGATACAGGCTATGAATCCGGAAAGTCTTACGGTACATTCACTTGCCATAAAGAGAGCAGCCGCGCTTAATATATGGAGAGATAAGTACAAGCAGCTGTCAACAAAAAATACGGATGAGATCATAAGAATGACAGAGGAAGCAGCAAAAAAGCTTGATATGGAACCATATTATATGTACAGACAGAAGAATATGGCTGGAAACTTTGAAAATGTAGGATATTCGAAGGAAGGTAAGGAGTGTATATATAACATACTTATTATGGAGGAAAAACAGACCATAATAGCATGTGGAGCCGGAGCAAGCAGCAAGGTTGTATTCCATAATGAAAGCGATGACAACCATTCAGTAAGAATTGAGCGTATAGAGAACGTCAAGGATGTAAGGAATTATATTGGCAGGATTGATGAGATGATTGAAAGAAAACGGGAATTCTTTAAAGATAACCAGTTCTAGGAAGATATAAAATATAACAGTTGTGAGTTTGTCAGATAAAGTACATAAGTGGGGCGAAGCATTAAAAGACATGTTTTTAATGCTTACACCCCACTTATTGTTTAATATTTAATCGGGCAAAAAACTACTACAGCTTTTTTTTAATAGCCTCTCTTTTATCAATATCAATATCAAGTATGTCCATAGCTTCATCAGCAGATTTGCCAAGCTTTGTCATGATATTTTTAATGGCGGCGATATGTCCTTCCTCAAGTCCAGCAGCACGCCCTTCTTCAAGTCCAGCAGCACGTCCTTCCTCAAGTCCAGCAGCACGTCCTTCTTCAAGTCCAGCAGTGCGGGCTTCTTCACGGAGAATCTCCATAACGCCTTCTTCATCGTATTCAAATATACTCACATCAATCACCTCTTCTCTATGTTTTATAAAGAAATCTGATAGAATATCCTCTTTTATACATTCATCTACAGCTTCGATAACTGATGTCCTGACATCCAGACCGGATAAATCCATTTTATTACGTACTTTAGTGACAAAAGTCATATAATCTCTGAGTGACTTGCAGCGGTTTAATATGTTATCCGTGAATAATCCGTTTATGGCTGGTCTGATATTATTATCAAAAAAGTTGTCATCAGTAGTGCTATGTATAATATCAGTTGCATCTTCAGCAGGATTAAGATTAATAACCGTAACGATTAACTCAAGCTCTGGATGCTTTGTAGGATGTTCAAACATATCCGACAGCTTAAGAATTTTAATACGCTCTTTCATACGTTCTCTTCCATTATAGAATGTAATAAAATGTGGAGTTGGAATCTTAAGCATACTTCTTTTATGAAGCATATTATTAGGAAATATATTCCTGTATACTTCTGAGCCATAGTGTAAGAACCTTAATGGCATATTAAAATTAAGTGATGACTGCTGTTCAAACATATATAACTCATAGCTGAATACAAATGAGGCATCATTCTTATACTTCATATACACGCCACCTTTTAGCGTTGTTATGCTAAGATTATCAGTGTCTGTATGAGATGAGTTATTCAGGGCATTGTATAAATCCAGTAAATTCTTTTTATCTGAATATAATAGACAAAATACGTTATCACTATATCGTTTGGTTGTAGTAGAGGAGCTACTATCATTTTTAATAATTATATTGTTATCAGTGTTTTTGTTGTAATAATTATTATCTTTATCGTTAATTTTCATAAGCAAAATCTCCTTAAAACTTCATTTATTCAATAGGTAAAATTAACAACAGGCAATTCTGCTATGAAATCATATATATTTTAACATGTGGTCAAATATATAACAAGTGAGTTGTTACATCAGGTACATCATATGATAAAATGATCATAATATAGAATCATGCCTTGTTGTGTATATATGGGTAAAATCTGATAATAAAATGGCTGTACTGAATCCAGTGTGATACATAAGAAATGCGTAATATAGAACTTTAATATAAGCGTATAATACACATTCAAGACTTAATTAAGTATAGTTATACTATATAATGTGTGATTTAAAATGTCAATACATAATAAATAAAAAATACAAAAAATATATAGTAGAGAGAAATAAAAAAATAGTAAATATACAAATTGTTGAATAAATAGTAATGGCGGCTTTATTTAGATGATATGTGTTAAAAATATCAGTTTGATTTTCCTATAGATTCAATAAAAAAGTGATATGCTGTCTCAATCTTTTGGGACTTATAACAGTTGATGAAAAGGTAGCTGCTGCAATGATGACTAGAGAATACATGACAATGGAAAGTGTTTTACTGTCAGATGAAGAGTTTAAAGTTGATACGTAAAGTTAATATATAGGTTGATATGAATAAAATCTTTTATTTATTATTAAATGATGATACACTATGAATATATTTGTATTGGAGATATAGAGTGTTATAAGTTTCTGGAATGAGGGAAAACACTTGATTAAAGGATAGGTACTAATGTTGAATATATCTGGTATTAAATTAGAAAATTTTACAGTTTTTAAAGATGTAGAACTTAAGTTTGATAAAGGAATTAATGTTTTTATAGGTGAACATGGAACAGGTAAAATACATATATTAAAAGCATTATATTCTGCCTGTCGTTATCAAACTCTAAGATTCTGTTTTCTAATAAAATTGTTCGTACATTATATCCAGATGGTTATAAAATATCGAGATTAATTACTAGAGGAATAGGCAATAAAAGTACCAATATAGCTAAGATTAGAGTGAGTGCAAAGAATGACGTACAATGTCTAGCAAAAAATCTTACTATGGAGTTTAATCATAAAACAAAAAACTGGGATGCAATAATAAAAAGAGAAGAAGGCTGGGGAAATGAATTCAGAAATATAAGCAGTATATACATTCCTGCAAAAGAATTCTATCTAACAGATACAATTAAATTATGGTAGGTTTCCGTTAAAACCAGTATAAAAAATATACCCACCAGTGTTTATGTATCAATATACATAGTTCACTGGTGGGTATTGTGCAAGATATGTATATGATAGGCGATAGAAGATAGGAGAGAAATATGCCATTAGAAAAAGGTGGAAGAGCAGATAAACAGGGGAATAGTTATGAGATTAATTGTGTGATATATGAACTGCTTAAGGTACTTGATGAGGTGAATTACAGTGTTGTGATAGAAGCACTTGGGGAAGATGAAGCAGGGACAGACATATTTGTAACAGATATGTCCGGACACAGGGAACATCAGCAGTGCAAGTCAAGAAATGCAAGTAAAGAAAGCTGGAATATGTCAGACCTTAAGGCAAGAGGTATATTAGAAGCATGGAGAAAACAGCTTAACAGAGATAATGAGAGAAGAGTTGCGCTTGTAAGTCCATTGGCATGTACATTTTTATATGATATGCATAAAAGAGCTGTCAATACAAGTGGAAGTGCAGAGGATTTTTATAAGATACAGATAGCAAAAAGCAGTACAGAGTTCAATAAATTTTATAAAAGCTTCTGTGAAGAGATGGGATTAAGAATAGAGCAGAAAAATACAGAGGCTGACAGGAAAGAAACAGATGAACGTCAGGACGATAGTAATGAGAATAATAACTATAAAAATGTTCTTAAAAGTATAGAATGTCTTAAAAGAATATCATATAAACAAATGTCTGAATATCAACTTAACGAGTTCATAAGCATGAATATACGTTACCGGTTTAGCAGCGAGGAAAGTAAAGTGTATAATGCCTTGGTTTCCTATGTTGTTATGGGTGATATATTAGGGCAGGAGCTTACACAGCAGAAGATAATGGATTATCTTAATGAACAGGGGATAATATTTAGCCTTAGGGATGGTGATAAGAGGATTGCACCAAGAATAAATGAGCTGAATGAAGAATATAAGGAAAAGTTTATACCTTTAAAAAGCGGTTTCGTGCATAGAGAAGAAGCTGACGAATGTATACAGGCTATAGAGGCTGATAAACATATAATCATATCGGGAAGTGCCGGCTGTGGTAAGAGTGGCTGTGCAGAGGCAGTTCTTAAATACTGTGAACAAAAGGGAATTGTACATATTGCTATAAAGCTAGATGTAAGAATTCCTAATAGGAGCTGTGAAAAATGGGGTCAGGAACTGGGATTTCAAAATTCTATAGTTTACGCAATCCACAATATATCTCAGAATGAAAAAGCAGTTATTATACTTGACCAGTTAGATGCACTTCGATGGACACAGGCTAACTCAGCGGAAGCTGTAACAGTGTGTATGGAATTAATCAGACAGGTGAAATTCTTTAACGAAATACGTGATAAAAAGATAATAATAGTATTTGTATGCAGAAGCTATGACCTTGAAAATGATAACAACATAAAGGGATTATTCAGAAAGCAGAATAATTCAGGTGCAGAAGCTTCACAGGATGATGAATGGAAAGTAATAAAGGTAGATTGTTTTAAAGAAGATACTGTAAAGAAAGTTGTTGGCAGTGAATATAATAAAATGTCTGTCAGGCTGAAAAATCTATTGAAAATACCTAGTAATCTGTATATATGGCAGCATCTGGATAAGGAGAGTTCATATGATGGCTGTCTGACAACAAGCCACCTTATAGATAAATGGTTTGAGCAGATATGCATGAAGAGCAGATTATGTGGTATAACAGAGCAATCCGTTTCTGAGGCGAAAACAGATATTATAAACAGACTTGATGATATGGGACGTTTATATGTGCCAAAACAGATACTTAAAATAGATGTATCAACACTTGATTATCTTATATCGTCAGAACTTATAGTTGTGCAGGGAAACAAAGTAGGTTTCGTACATCAGTCGATACTTGATTATTTTATATCACAGAATATGCTGGAAAAATATTATGACGGGGCATCAATAGATGAGATTATTGGAGAGAAAAGCAGGCAGACTCCGACTAAAAGATATCAGGTACAGATGTTTTTACAGAACATTTTAGAGCTTGACAGTGCAGAATTTATTGATGTAGGCGGAAATATGCTTGCTTCAGATAACATAAGATATTATATAAAGTATCTATTTTATGAAATATTAGGACAGATAAATAATCCAGATGATAATATAACAACATTTATTATTGATAACTGCGACAGCGAAGAGTATGGAAGTTACCTTATTAGAAATACAATATATGGCAGGAAAGACTATGTAAATATATTACTTACAAATGAAATTATGGAGAGATGGTATAATATTTCTGATAAAAAAGAGATTGTTTTTAATCTGCTAATCAGTATGAGCATAGACCTTACAGAGGAGGCAGTGGAGTTTATCAGAAAGCATGCATTTGTAAGTAAAGAAGATGATGCGATGTTTATGAGGTGCTTCCATTATGATATAACACAGGAAAGTGATGCTGTGTTTGAACTTAGAATGATGTTTTACAAGCATTATCCGGAATTTGCAAAAGATGTCTATATAGACATAAAAAAGATGATGGATGGCTTTGAGAAAAGAACAGTAAGACTTATAGCCTTCTGGTTAAAGAGAAAGATAAATAGTAAGGGAAAATCATTGTATCATTATGAAGAAGACCTGATAAGTTCTGATGGTGAATATATTATAAAAAATGCAGATTATATTTTTGATGAGCTGCTTGGATGTCTTTCTAAGGAGAAAAGAAGATATATCAAATATGGTGACTGGTCATATAATCATGCATATATGGGGAATATTGAGAGGGTGAGTGTGGAGCTGGTGAAAAAGGCAGCAGTTGCACTTGCTGATAATTCGCCGGACACTTTCTGGCAGTATTTTGAGCCATATATGGGAATGGGATATGCTGTTTACAATGAAATAATATTGACAGGACTTGCACACCTTCCGGTCAGATACAGCGATAGAATTATAGATTATATAATAGAAAATTTTAATTATAATATATTTGACTATACGAGCGGCGCAGATAATGAGCTGGAACTTATAAAAAAAGTGCTGCTAAAGCATACGTCAGAATGTAGTGATGAAACATTTGCCAGACTTGAAAACATAATATATTATTATATGTCACCAGATGCCCTGCAAATGTATAAAAACAGAATAGAATACAATCAGGATAAAGAAATACGCCCTGTTTACTGGAGTTACTGGGGTGACCTGCAATATGAATTATTACCTTGTCTGCCAGAAGAAAGAATAAGTAAAAAGAGCAGAGAATTAATACAAGTTCTTTGCAGACGGTTTGATACAGTAAAAACTTGTTATGTAAATGATAATGACCATTCAGGCTGGGTAAAATCTCCGGTAGCAGGTAAAAAAATAAGCGCAAAACAATGGATAAGAATAATAACTAATGAGAAATTAAAAAACAGACAACATTCTAAATGGATATCTGTTAAAGGTGGTTTTATAGAAAGTTCGTATGACACATTCATTCAAGACTTTGAACTGGAAGTAAAGCAAAATCCAGTGGAAATGATAGAGCTTGTATTAAGTCATAAAGACGACATTCCACAGGCATTTGTAGATGCATTATTTATGGGTGTAAATATGTCAGAGCGGCTTTCAGATGTAGACAGCAGTATTGTTGAAAGAATGCTGCTTGAATGTCCATGCGATATGGAAAGCCATAGAGCTTCATATTTTTGTGGAATAATTGAGATATTAAGCAGTGTAAGGTGGTCAGAAGAAGTCCTTTGTGAACTTAAAAATATTGCAGTAAATCATCACAATCCTGACAATGATAAACCATGTGTTACAAGTCAGGATGACAAGGAGATGAAAAGCTGCCATATGCTTCAGAGTAATGCGCTTAACTGTGTCAGAGGAAGAGCAGTAAGAACTATAGGAAAACTTCTTGAAGATAATAAATCATTATACGAAGAATTTGCAGATATTATTGATAAGGCAGTAAGGGATGATAATGCCGCAGTGCGTTACGCTGCATTATATGCTTTGTGTCCGGCATATAATATTGACAGACAGTGGGCAGAAGAAAGAATATTATATACATTGGAAAGGGATGTCCGTACATTAAGCTTCTCAGGCTCAAAGAATGTGTTATTCTATCTTTATCCTAAATACAAGGAAAGAGTTATTGATATAATAAGTAAGGCTTATGAGTCAGATGATAAAAAACTGACTGATACAGCGAGCTATATGGTATGTGAATTCTATATAAGATATGGTGAATTCACAGATATTATGAGTACACCAACGGATAAAAACGAGGAGCAGGTAAAAGCTATATTAGATATGGCGATAATGTATCTTGAAGTTGATAAATACCGCGAAGCTGCCAAGAAGCTTAATGTAC
>OJSC01002906.1_pt1 | contig 12420 bp, 8 predicted proteins | sample 1599361 | NCBI WGS metagenome assembly OJSC01 (sample SAMN04168656, study PRJEB22393) | human gut metagenome | biome: human gut microbiome; feature: stool | host: Homo sapiens | collected 2014-03-17 | reverse complement strand
CCGAAAAGCGGCAGTTCTGTGCGTCTTGTAGCCATTCCCAATGATATGCTGGAATTGCTGAAAGCGACCACCCAGAGCATTCAGAGAGACAATTATCTGCTGACCAACACGGACACGCCGATGGAACCGCGCACACTGCAATACCGATACCGGAAGCTGCTGGAACGCTGCGGTATCCGCTATCGGAATTTTCACGCCCTCCGACATACCTACGCGACAAGGTGCATGGAGAATGGTGTGGACATCAAGAGCCTCAGTGAGCTTTTGGGCCACGCTGATGTTCGGACGACATTGCAGACGTATATCCATTCTTCTCTGGCTCATAAAAGGCAGGCTGTTCAGAGCATATGTTTCTTACCCATGGAAGGGGCGGGCAGCGTTTTAATTCCGTCAAAAATCCCGTCAGAGATCTCAGCAATTACCGTGCCGCCAAGCAAAACAGGGACTTGTTTCGTAAATTGTATATGATTTACGAAATACCCAGAGCGTGTGCTGACACTTTGCAGTATGCACAAACCGCAGCAGCATCATTCATTTGCAACAGACAAGTAAATATGATCCGGTGACACCGTGTGGCTGTGTTGGTCGTAAAGATCTTTTTGTATGCAAAAGATCAGGCAGCAGCCTAAAAGGAATTTGGGTTAGAAACCCTCTGCGGACGGCACTGTGAGCGCAAGGAAATGGTCGAAGCGGCGAAAGCTGTTGGGTAATACCGCCATTGGGAGGAAGCTTCTGAGAAGGTAGATCATGTACGAAAGGCGAAAGCCTTGTGGCGCGAGGGCAGGAGAATTGCACGGTCAAGGATCTTTGGTACACAGTGGCGCTCTCTCGCTGTGACGAGGGCAGGAGCGTGCGCTGACGGATTTTGTCAGCGTTTTTTCTTGCCAAAATGTCGCTGGTCATCCCCTGAGAAGGGGTTTGTCCGGCATTTTTTCGTAATAAGGAGGAGTGTTACTATGTCTCAACGCGGCGGACGTCCCATTGATTTTCAGGCGTGGGCACAAAACCAAATAGTCAAAAGGGCTGTAGCAGCACTGGAAGCGCGTGACGAAGCATTTGCCGAGCGAAACGCAGATACGCCGCTGCCGCAGCTGGCGCGGTATCTGAGCCGGTGTGCCATCTCGCTGGGTCACAGCCCATCCCCCAGCGAAGTGGATGGCGGTACATTTATCGAGCAGCGTTTTGGCAGCTGGGCGGCCGCGATGGCGGCGGCAAAGCTGCCGCAGCCTCGTTCCATGCGCAAGCTGCGCGACACCGCTCGCTATAAGGCGGAAAAGGTGAAGCAAGAACCGTTGTTCCGTGAGGAGCGAAGGCAGAAGCGGCAGCGCAAGCTGGAGCAATCCGAGCAGCGAAAGAAGGAGCAGGCTATCAAAAAGCGCGCGGAGCGGGCTGCTAAGGCTGAATGGGCGGCGAAGAAGAAGGCGGAGGCTGAAGCAAAGGCTCTCACCTTGGCAGAGACCTCCGCTGAAGCCGCACTTGATACAATATCCGCAGCAATTAACCCCAGTCAAGCCGAGACAGTCTGAACGGAGACTGTCAGCTTTCCATAGGGGGACGGGGTTTAAGCCGCCCCGTCCCCCATCCTCAAATCCGCAAAAGGCAAGTCGAGACGGCAAATGCCGTTGTCTTTTCCATAGCGGGAGGGGTTTGCCGGCCCCTCCCGCATCCTCAAAATCAACAGCCCTAACGGCTGAAGGAGAATTGACATGAAAAAGAATCTGAGATATATCATCGCGTTCCTGCTGGCACTTATGATGCTGTTGAGCCTGTGTGCCTGCGCCCAGACCGGCACTGCCGGCAATAGCGGCGAATTGGATCTGGATTATGTGGGAGAGGATACCGACCAACCCGAAGAGGAAAAGCCGTGGTATTCCTGGTTTACGGAGGCCTTCAGCTTCGGCAAGAAGGACACGGCCCCCACCGCGCCCAGCAAGCCTGACAGCGTGGCGGATTTCTATGCCCAGGGCTCCGGAGATGTGCCGCAGGGCAACAAGGGCAATAAGACAGACCAGACGCCTTCTACCACACCTGAGGAGGATACCGCCAATAAGCCGTCCAACTCCGGCGGCAAAAAGGACGACAATAAAAAAGACGACCAGAAGGGTGAGGACAGCAATACCCCTACGCCCACCCCCGAGCAGAAGCCCGAAAGCAAGAAAGACACCGTCACCATTACCATTCGCTGCGATACGGCGGTGAATAACGGTATGCATCTGGAGAGCAAGTGGGCGGGCATCGTCCCGGCCTCCGGCGTGATCCTGCCGGTAACCACGGTGGAGATCGAGGAGGGCGACACGGTTTTCGACGTCCTCGCCTTTGTGTGCGAAAAGTACAAGATCCACATGTCCTATCGGGGCGGTACCTCCAGTGGCTGCTATGTGGATGGCATCAACAACCTCTATGAATTCGACGGCGGCCGCTGGAGCGGCTGGATGTACTGTGTCAACGACTGGTATCCCAACTACGGCTGCGGCGTGTACTACGTCAAGCCCGGCGAGGTCATTGAGTGGAACTACACCTGCGACCTTGGCTGCGATCTGGAAAACGGAGATCCCTACGGCTACGGCAAGGAATGGAAGGATAACCATGACTGATACCCGGATGCGTTTCTTCGGGAACCTGCATCCGGCGGTCAGTATGGCGTACTTCGTGCTGGTGCTGGGCCTGACACTGGCCTGTATGCACCCGGTCACGGTAGTGCTGTCCTTTCTCGGCGCCAGCTGGTTTTCCATCCGACTGCGGGGCTGGAGAGCCTACGGCCACACCATGCGGTTTGTGGGGCCTATGTTTCTGCTGATTGCCCTTGCCAATCCGCTGTTCAACCATCGGGGCGTGACCATGCTTTTTACCATCAACCACCTGTGGTACACGCTGGAAGCGGTGTGCTACGGCCTGGTGTCCGGCTGCTCCCTGTGCGCGGTCATTATGTGGTTTACCTGCTATCAGGAGGTCATGACCTCCGATAAGTTCCTGTACCTGTTCGGCAAGCCCTTCCCCGGCACGTCGCTGCTGATCACCATGACGCTGCGGTTCATCCCACAGCTCCAACAGAACCGCCGCGAGATCCGTCAGTCTCAGACCATGTTGCAGGAGGAAGGTACGCGGCTGCTGCAAAGGCTGGGCAGTGCCCTGCGGAACCTGTCGGTGCTGCTGACCATGAGCATGGAGGCGGCGGTGGAGACGGCGGACAGTATGAAATCCCGGGGCTACGGTGCCAAGCGGCGTACCACATTCCACCTGTTCCGTTTCGATGGCCGGGACGCCCGGACGCTGGGCCTCATTCTGGCAGTGGCAGGCGTCTGCATCACCGCCCGCGCTTTCGGTCACGGGTATATGGAGTTCTATCCCGCCATGACGCCGGTGCTGCTGGGCAGTGCCAGCTATACCATGTTTATCTTTTACGCCGCGCTGATGTTCCTGCCCGGTATTCTTGAAACAAAGGAGGCCATCAGATGGCGCTCTTACGGTTTGAACACCTGAGCTTCTCCTACCCGCTGGCTGACACGCGGGCACTGGACGACGTCTCGTTGGAGATACATAAGGGCGAGTATGTGGTGCTGTGCGGTCCCTCCGGCTGCGGCAAGACCACACTGCTGCGCCATGCCAAGCCCGGCCTGCTGCCTGTTGGGGCAAGGGCCGGCGAGACCTTTTATAAGGACGCGCCCCTTTCCCAACTGCCGGAGCTGACCGCCGCGGCGGAGATCGGCTTCGTACAGCAGAACCCGGATAACCAGATCGTCACCGATTTCGTATGGCACGAGCTGGCCTTCGGCCTTGAGAATATGGCGCTGCCGGTTCCGGTGATCCGCCGCCGCGTAGCGGAGATGGCCGCCTTCTTCGGCATGGAGACATGGTTCCGCAGCAAGACCACGGAGCTGTCCGGCGGACAGAAGCAGCTGATGAATCTGGCCTCGGCGCTGGCCATGGGGCCGAAACTGTTGATACTGGACGAGCCCACCTCCATGCTGGATCCGCTGGCGGCCCGCAATCTGCTTGCCACCGTGCAGCGGATCAACCGCGAACTGGGCGTAGCCATCCTTTTGACGGAGCATCGGTTGGACGAGGTATTCCCCGCCGCCGACCGTGTGGTGACTATGGATCGGGGGCGCATCCTGTCAGACGGCGCGCCGGCTGAGATCGCGCGGCAGCTATCCGGCAGCGCGGAAAAGAGCCGCATCTATTTCGGACTTCCCGCCGCCGTCCGTATTTTCAGCGAATTGGAGCAAACGGACGAGCTGCCCCTGACGGTACGGGATGGCCGCCGCCGCTTGGAGCGGCTGCTGCCCATCACGGCGGAGGCTTCCGCGCCTGAAACCGCGAAACCTGAGAAAGAAGCAAAGCACCCCGCCGTTTTAGAGGGCAAGGAGCTTTGGTTCCGCTATACCGAAAAGGGCAAGGATGTCCTGCGGGGCACAGATGTAACACTTCATCAGGGTGAGCTGCTGTGTCTGCTGGGCGGCAACGGCGCGGGTAAGACCACGCTGCTGCAAACGCTGGCGGCTTTCAAGAAGCCCTATCGTGGCAAGGTGAAGCTGGCAAAGGGTCAGCGGCTGTGTATGCTGCCCCAGAACGCCCGGTCGCTGTTTGTGGCCGATACGGTGGAGAAGGAGCTGCTGGACAGTGCCGAACAGGACAAAGCCAAGGCCGTGCAGATGGCGGAAAAGCTGGAGCTGACGCCACTGCTGGCGCGGCATCCCTACGACCTGTCCGGCGGCGAGATCCAGCGTCTTGCCGTAGGCAAGCTGCTGCTGCGGGAGGCCACGGTGCTGCTGCTGGACGAGCCCACCAAGGGGCTGGACGCCTATGCCAAGGCGGAGCTGGCGCAGCTGCTGCTGGCACTGTGCCGGGAGGGCGCGTCTATTCTGGTGGTGACCCACGATGTGGAATTCGCCGCCCGGTACGCCACAGGCTGCGCCTTGATGTTTGACGGGCTGCTGCTCTCCGAGGGCGAGCCCCACGACTTCTTTGCCGGAAACCGGTTCTATACCACCGACGCCAACCGTATCGCGGCGGAGCACTTCCCCATGGACATTACCTGTGAGGAGGTGATCGCATCGTGTCGAAGCTCTTTGTCAGCAAAAGAACCAGAGCCGCCGCGTGGGTGATCCTTCTGGTGCTGCCTGCCCTGATGGCGGCCTTCGGCTATTACCATAGCCACCGTCCCGCGGTCAATCCGGTGGGTTCCCGCACTTTCTGGGACTACATCATATTAAACTCGGATATTCTGCTGGGCCTGCTGTTCCTGCTGGCGTCCGCCATCCCCTTCATACTGGTATTCGATAAGAAGAAGCCCCAGGCTCGCGAGCTGGTGCCGATTGCAGTGATGGCGGCCATTGCCGTGGTAGGCCGCACGGTGTTTGAGATCATCCCGCTGCCCAACTTCAAGCCCTGCTCCGCCATCATTATCATCACGGCGGTGGCCTTCGGGCCGGAGGCGGGCTTTCTTACCGGCGCGCTGACCGCCTTTGTCAGCAACTTCATTTTCGGACAGGGACCGTGGACGCCGTGGCAGATGTTCACCTGGGGACTGGTGGGCTTTCTGGCGGGTATTCTGCAAAATGCCGGCGTATTCAAGGGCAGAAGCCGCCGTCACTTTGCGGCGCAATGGTGGGACAGGTTGTGTCCGGAGAATACCAACCGGGGCGATCTGCTGCATTTTGTGCGGCAGCTTACCGACCACGCGCCCCTGCGGCTCTGCCTGTATGGTTTCCTGTCCGGCTTTCTGTACGGCTGGATCATGAACCTGTATTTCATCATCGGCTACGTCAGCCCCATCACCTGGCAGACGGTAGGCGCGGCCTATCTATCCAGCTTTTTCTTCGACTTCTGCCACGGGCTGTGTACGTTTCTGGTGCTGTGGGCGCTGGGCGACCCATGGGTACGGAAGCTGGAGCGCATCAAGATCAAATTCGGCCTGACGGCGGAGGAGCGGAACTATGTGCTGCCGCCCTCCACATTTGAGATAGCGAGAGAGAACTATGAGTGAACGAAAAACCATCATCAGGACGGTGGGGCTGAAGAAGCACTACACCGTCGGCGGCAACACGGTCCGTGCGCTGGATGGCGTGGACATGTCCGTGCTGCAAGGCGAATTTGTCTGTGTCGCAGGCCGCAGCGGCTCCGGTAAGTCCACCATGCTGAATATGCTGGCAGGTCTTGAGCCGCCCACGGAGGGGGAGATCATTGTCCGAGGCAAGCATCATTTGGAGGCTATGGACGAGGAGCAGCGGACAAGGTTCCGCCGCCGCTATATTGGCTTTGTGTTCCAAAGCTACAACAACCTGCCCCAATACACAGCATTGGAGAATGTGGCGCTGCCGCTGGCCATCCGGGGCGTACCGGAGGATGAACGGAACTGGCTGGCGTGGCAGGCCCTGAGCCGCGTGGGACTACGCGGGCATGTAGATCACCGGCCTGCGGAGCTGTCAGGCGGTCAGCAGCAGCGCGTCAGCATCGCCCGTGCCATTATTACGGAGCCCTCCATCGTGCTGGCGGACGAGCCTACCGGAAACCTGGACAGCCGTACCGGCCAGGAGGTCATGGAACTGCTGTGCGAGATCTTCCGGGAGAGGAACACCACCTTCATCCTCAGCTCCCATGACCCGCAGATGCAGTGTTATACGGATCGTACCGTCTATTTCAGTGACGGAAAGATAGAGACAGAAAATCACCACACCGGAGAGGAGAACGCACAGTGAAAAGAGAAACGGTAAAACGGGTACTGGCCCTGTTGATCTGCGTATTGATGACAGTATCCCTGCTGCCCGCCGTCGCTATGGCGGAAGAGGTCACAGAGGATGTGATAGATGACAGCACCATTGAGGCTTACACGTCTTACGAAAACGGAGAGGATGCCGGCGTCAGCGGGGTCTCGGTTACAGACGAAAAGCCCAACACGGATATCAAGGTCATACCCAGCGACGCCAACGCCCTGATCCTGATGGATACCGGCGCACAGTCCCCCAAAGGCGTTCCCGGTCAGGTGGTGAAGATCGTGCTGCCGCTGGCGGTGAACAAGGAGTATCTGCCCAGCGAGAAATACATGCTGCGCAACATCAACATCTATCCCGATGTGCCTACCGACGCCAGCGTGTCCAACTGGCCCTTTGAGCTGATCTACGCCAGCGATGTGCAGCACTTAAAGGATATGTCCTACAACTCCACGGCGGAGGCGTGGTTCGAGTTCAAGATCAGCGAGTTCGCCAGCAAGGGACGCTATGCCGTGCCCTTTAAGATCAATGCCACCGTGTGGCGGGAGGATGCCGTGAACGGCACCACTATCACCGAGGACGTGACCTTCAAGGTCAGCGCCTATGTGACCGTTACCGACAACGGCAATATGTCCGGCGTTACCACCTCCTTCGGCAGCCTTCAGGTGGCGGGTACCAACGCGGGCGGCTCCTATACCGTGCCTACCGGCACACCCAATCAGACTATCTCCATGCGGATCCCCGTGATCAATGTGGGCGGCACCCTGACCAGCGTGACGGTCTATCCCGTGGTCTCTGCCGCGCTGGACGAGTTCCCCTTCGTGATCGATTCCACCAATTTGGGCAAGTATTTTGACTACTGGCCAAGCGGCGAGGTGAAGTATCTGGACTACACCTTCACGGTGTCGCCCTTTGCCACCTCCGGCAACAAGTCCATTAAATTCAAGGCAAATTATTTCGAGAACAGTGCCCCGGCGGAGGGCTCCTTCTCCACGCAGTTTACTGTGATCGACGGCTATGACGCCTCCGCTATGTCGGTGATGGTGCAGAGCTATAAGCTGTATGTGGACGATACCGAGGTGTCCGGCCTGATGGCAGGCGAGGAGACGGAGCTGCGCCTGACCCTGATCAATAATTCCAAGTATGACACGGCCAAGAAGATCATCTCCAGCCTGGTATTCACCAATTCTCCCGGCCTGACGCTGTGCGTAGGCGGCACGGATACCGCCTATGCCGATTCCATCAAGCCGGGCGGTACGACGATCCTGAAATACAAGATCATGGCCAAGCAGGACGCGGAGGTTGGCCCCGCCATGCTGGGCATCAATCTGACCTATGAGACCACCGAGGCGGTGTCCGGTAAGGCGGCGCAGAACATCATGCTGCCGGTCAGCCAGAAGATGGATGTTCTGGCCGGTACGCCGGAGGTGTACGGCACACTCAGCAAGGATAAGGAAGCTACCATCTCCGTGCCGCTGACCAACATGGGCCGCGCCAAGGCTATGAATATCCGGGTGCTGGCCACGGACGGCATGACCGCCTCCACCCCCTGTTATGTGGGTGACCTGCTGGCAGGCGGCTCCACCAGCGCCGATGTAACGGTGGGCTTCTCCAAAATCGGCGCGTTTGTGGGTAAGATAATCCTCCAGTATGAGGACGCCAACGGCGAGACGTATTCTCAGGACATCTCCGTGCCCCTGAGCGTGGCGGAAAGCTCTGCGGATACAGATGCCAACAGCGTCAACGCAAATAAAGACGGCACAGGCAGCCGCTGGTGGCTGTGGCTGCTGATAGCGATCCTTGCGCTCATCCTGATCGGCATTGTGGTCTATGTCATCATCCGCTATAAGCGCGGCGAGATCGGGCCCGGTGCCGAAAACACCGCTGCCTTGGACGATTTTGACGACGACTTTGACGCAGACGGCGGCGCACCGGGCATCGGGGAGAAGCCGCTGACCTACGACGGAAGCAATAAGGACGGGAATGTATGAAGCCAAAAGACCTGTTTCGCTACGGCTGCACCAACCTGTTCCGGCGAAAGACCCGCACGGCGCTGACAGCCCTGTCCATGGCGGTTGGCGTCATGTGTATCGTGGTGCTGATCTCCGTAGGTCTCGGATATGAACAGGCATACCGCGAGAGCATCGAGGCACTGGGCAGCCTGACAAAGATCGATGTGACGCCTGCCACCGGCGATTACGGACGCAAGGCACTGCTGAACGACAAGGCACTGGAGGCGTTCCGAGGCATCGACGGTGTGGAGGCGGTAACGCCGGTCTATCAGCAGTCCGCCTACATCGTGTCCGGCAACTATGTGAACATGGTGCGCGTCTACGGCATCGACATGACCACGGCGGAGCGTTTCATGCTGACGCCGGAGCGGGGCGTTATGGCCGAGGACGGTACGCGCCTGCATCCGGAGGTGCTGTTCACCGACGACGTGGCGGCTGGTCTTGCCAACAAGGCCAAGGACTGGGAACTGGCGGTGGACGAGAACGGCAACGCCCTCATTGATCTGCTGGAAGTGCCTGTCCGCATGACCTTCGATTCCTCCAGCCTGACCGGCGAGCCGAAGGCCGACACCGACGGACGGGCACTGCCCTCCAGTAACCTCTATACCCTGCGGGTGACAGGCATCTGCTCCACCCTGAACAACAACTTCGCCACCGCCGCGTTCATGTCCTTCGACCGCTTGCAGGAGATGACGCAGGCCAACGCCAATTACATGGGTGCGACTACCCAGACTAAAACAGCGGAGGAGAAGGCCAACGGTCCTACCTACGACTTGGTTTGGGTCATGGTCAAGAACGTCAACGACGTGCAGCGTATTGTCAAGCTGATCCGCGACACGGGGCTGAACACCTATTCGCTCAACGATATGCTGGAGACGGTGCGGACACAGTCCCGGCAGATCCAGGGGATGCTGGGCGCGCTGGGCGGTATCGCTGTCCTGATCTCCGCCATCTGCGTGGCCAACACCATGATGATGTCCATTACGGAACGGACGCGGGAGATCGGCGTGCTGAAGGTGCTGGGCACCGTTCGCAGCGACATCTTTAAGATGTTTCTCTCGGAGGCACTGATCGTAGGCGTGATAGGCGGCGCGGCGGGCTTGGTGCTGAGCTTTATCGCCAAGTGGCTGATACCGGTGATCTTCGCGTCCCGTGAGCTGCGGTGCGTGCTGCCCTGGTGGCTGGCGGTCTGCGGCGTGGCGTTCTCAGGCGCGGTAGCCATTGCCGCCGCATGGATCCCCGCACGCAAGGCAACGCTGATCAGCCCCAACGAGGCCATCCGCTCTGAGTGAGGTAACGATATGAAAAAGACAACACAAAACGTAAGACGCTCGCTGCGCCGTGTGCTGACGCTGCTGCTGGCACTGGTAATGACCCTTTCTCTGACGGCGCAGGCTTTCGCAGCAGTTGGTACTTGGCCGGCCACCGGTACGGCCAGCGGTGACAGGTATTTGCAGAATAGCGGTACCTTCTATAATGGCAATGCAGTAATTGCCCCTAAAAATAGCGATTTTGGTGGGTTCATCAATGTCTATAGTGTGCCAAAAGGTGCTGACGCAAGTGCGTATATGATGACACCAACTACCATCGACTTTGGTGACCTGAAAAGTTCAAAGGATAATAAAGCTGATATAGTACTTAACAATTCTTATGATTTTTCAAGGCCGATTCGCTATAACCTTACTGCAGCAGATGGACGGACATTCCCAGTCTATACCTTTGCAGCGGAGGCTACCAGTAAGGAAACGTGGACAGAAGCGAATACCCAGGAACTGCTGGGTATGGCGGAGCTGTTCGCGGATACCTATCATCAGCTCTATCTTGTAATAGATAAGATCAATGCGGCAAAGACCAATATCGGCGCGTATCATCCGGCCAATGCGGATATGCTCGGCACACTGGGATACTGGCTAGGCATGGATACCGCCTTTTATGACGACGATACTGTCGGCATGGGAGGCAACCGTCTCTTTGACTCCTATGAAGCAAAGTGGCGTGCGGGCGGCGAGGAGGCCGTTCAGTTCATGCGGGAATATCTGCAAAAGTATATTGCCAAAAAAGGCTATAGTCAGGTCAGCCCCGCTGCCCTGCGGGTCATCTATGAGCAGCTCGTTCCGGAATATCTTGCCTATGCTGAGCAATGCCGCATCAAGGAGCCGGTCATTGACCGTGTGACCATCGGCGGCTCGGTGGGCAGCATCAATGCCGAAACCCGCACGGTAACGGTGAAGCTGCCGGAGGGCACAGACCGTTCCCAGTTGACCGTGCAAGTAGAGGTGGGAACCGGGCTGACCGCCCACTCCGTGGCCGGCTCTGTGACCGATGGGATTCTTGCCTATCAGGTAACCCCCTATGATCCGGCATACGGCACGAAATACAATGCACTGAGTGCCACATGGCGTATCGTCATCGAAACGGGTAAGCCGGACAATCTGGTCACCTCCTTCGCCGTTACCACTGATGATGGTAAGACCCGATACGCCAAGATCAACGAGACCAACAAGACGATCTCCCTGAATCTGCCGGAGGGCACCGACCTGCGCGCCATCACGCCGGTCGTTACCCATACCGGTACGGAGGTCAAAATCAACGGGGAATCTTTTACCGGCAGCGGTTCTTTCGATTTTACTAATTCCGAGTCAACGCCCCTGACGTTGACGGTGACCAACAGCAATTTTAAACTGCACACCGACTACAAGGTGACCATCACAGCCAGAAAGTCCTCAGAGAATTACATCACCGCCTATAAGCTGGGCGACGCGGAGGGCGTGATCAACGGCAACAACATCGCCATTACCATCCCTTACGCGATGGATCTGGCGACCGTAGAGCCGAAGATCGCCGTTTCCGAGTTTGCGGCGCTCACCGCACCGGCCTCTCTGAAGGAGGGCGAAAATACCTACACTGTTACCTCCCAGGGCGGCGCCGAGCGCGTCTATACGGTGACCATCACCCGCACGGCGGTGGCAAGAGGCAGACAGATACTGTCCTTCACCTATGGCGCGGCGGCAGGCGTGATCGATCAGGTGAATGGTACGATCTCACTGGTGCTGCCCGCTGGTACCGGCATCACCTTTGCACCGACCATCCGTGTATCGGATTTCGCCACGGTCACACCGGCCTCCGGTGAAGCGCAGGACTTCAGCAAACCGGTACAGTACAAGGTCAAGGCGCAGAACGGCTCCACCAATACCTATACCGTCACTGTAACAGTTTCTCAGGAGCAAGTAGAGAATCCTTACAAGGCGGATATGGAGTCACTGGTCAGCAAGATCAACCAGCGGTACAGCCGGACAACGGCAGGCGCGTGGGAGGACTGGGAATGGATGAACCTGGGCTTCTACCAGAAGAAGCTGGGTAATCTTGACGACGACTTCTCCATCGCGGAGTGCATCAAGCGGCTGGACACCACCACCAATGTGGCCATGACCAACATTGACCGTAAGATCATGACACTGACCGCCCGCGGCATCGACTGCTCCAAGCTGTCCAAGTACAACAACGGCAAACCCTTTATCGACGCCAAGGGCAACGAAGTGGACGACTTCGTTTCCATCCTCTATAACTACCGGGGCGGATACACCATCAACGGTCCCATTTTTGCCCTGAACGCACTGGATATGGGCAACTATACTATCCCTGAAAACGCCGTGTGGACGCGGGAAAAGCTGCTGGAGACGATCCTGAACCACAAATAC
>OJSC01002903.1_pt1 | contig 12432 bp, 10 predicted proteins | sample 1599361 | NCBI WGS metagenome assembly OJSC01 (sample SAMN04168656, study PRJEB22393) | human gut metagenome | biome: human gut microbiome; feature: stool | host: Homo sapiens | collected 2014-03-17 | reverse complement strand
TTGGCAACTGAATGCCAAGTCATTGATAATTAATATGTTAGCTTATGAACAAGAAAAACCTAAAGAATGCCTTAGTACTTTTGCTACTAGGATTTACTATTTACCTTTGCTTCAGGAATTACAAACTGAATTCATATATCAGACAACTTCCTGATTCATCGGTCATTGGCATTCCTGATACAATCAAACTGAAAGAGAACTTCAAGCCCCAATCACCATATACACAATTGGTTCAGCCCCAGAGAATTCTTCTCTACGACTTCTATCGAAACAGTAGCAATTCGACTAAACCCCAAGCTTCTGATTCAACAGCGGTTACTTCGAATAGAATTAGTAGAGAAGATTCTCTGGTCCAATTTACCTTGGATAAAAACCAATTGAACCTAAGTTTATTCAACAAGGAAACAAACTCCTATTCAACGAGAATGTTTAACATGGACTTAGATAAGTATAAGTACAATTGGTATGAAGGTCAATTAACTCAAAAAAGAATTAGAAAACTAACTCTAAGTCCATACGTTTATGGTAAATATAGGGTCTTTAATCAAATGTTAGACATAGGGACAGGCCTTTCAATCAAGACTACTAATTTCAATTATAAACTTGGTATAAATGCTTTTCATTATCCGAAGTTCTTTTCGGGAATAAAAGCTGACTTAGAGTTTTCAGTAACATATAACTTTTGATTATGGCAAAGAAGATTAACATAGAAACTAACACATCTGCTCTTACAAGAGAAGAACTAGCAACACTTGCTAAAGTTAGTAATGATGTTTTTTACTTTAGCCTTTTCACTTATGTGATACACCCTATGAGGGGAAAGGTAAGATTTGAACTTTACCCGTATCAAAAATCGGTTCTGTATAACTTCGTAAAAGAACGTTTCAATATTCTGCTTAAGTTCAGGCAGGCAGGTATTACGGAGCTCATTTCTATGTACTGCCTATGGTTGGCAATGTATCATCCTAACAAGAAGATTAACATTATCTCAATCAAGGACACAACAGCAAAGAAGGTACTTAAGAAAATTAAGTTCATGTACAAAAACCTGCCATGGTATTTACAGACACCGATTATCAATGGTCGTTCGGGAGAGTATGGTTCTGCATCAATGATAGAGTTCGATAATGGCTCATTCATAGAATCTATTCCAACGTCTTCGGAAGCAGGTCGTTCAGAATCTCTATCTTTATTGGTAATTGATGAAGCAGCAGTAGTTAGATGGGCAGCCCAAATCTGGGCAGCCGCTTTTCCTACTCTTTCCACTGGTGGAGCTGCTATCATCAATTCCACTCCTTATGGAGTTGGTAACTTCTACCACTCAACTTGGGTTGATGCTATTGCAGGTGGAAACCCATTTAACCCACTACGATTGTATTGGCAAATGCACCCAGAACGAGATATTAATTGGTACAATGAAATGTCTTCTGCTCTTGGAACAAAAAGAACTGCACAAGAAATCGATGGTGACTTCTTATCCTCTGGAAATACGGTCTTCGACTTAGCTGATATCAAAGCTATCGAAGACTGCCTTAGTGATTACCCAGTTATTAAGAAGAGATTTAATGGTCAATATCGGCAATTCTTGGAACCAGCACCAGATAAGGAGTATTTCATTGGTGCTGACGTTTCAACTGGTAGGTCTTCTGACTACTCTGCATTTACATGCATGGATAAACAGGGAGAAGAACAAGCAGTATTCAAAGGTAGACTTTCAGTAGATAAGTATGCAAGATTGCTTGGAGATACAGGGCATTTATTTAACTTTGCTACTATTGCTCCAGAATCCAACGATGTTGGATTAGCAGTAACTTCTGCTCTTCAAACTGAAGGCTATCCAAAACTGTATTACTATCAGAAAATGCTTAAAAAGAAAGGTAAATCTAGACCTGAGGTAGATAAATCTCCAGGATGGTTAACTACACAAAAGAACCGTTCTGTTATTGTAGAGGGACTTGAACAGGATATTCGAGAAGATAATATCACTGTTAAAGACCCTTTCTTTGTTCAAGAAGCATATACCTTCATATATGATGGTTTAGGTAGGCCAGTTGCAATGGGTAAGCATAGAGCTAACAACTCTACAGTAGATGTAGACCTAGAAGGAGATGTATATGCAGATGACTCTATATTCGGTAAAGCAATCTGTAATCACATAAGAAAAGGAAAAACTAACGTAATAGTACAACCGAAATGAAAAAGCTCAATTTTAATTGGAGTTGGGGTAGGAAGAAAGACCCACCTCCTGAATCAAACAAGGAGCCAAGCAAGCCAAAAGCTGCTGCTATATCTCCTGGTAGAGTATCCGTGGATGAAGATAACTCTTTACTCAGTACTCTGAAAGGGATGACCGTAATGGTAGACCCTTCTTTTCGTGTTGAAGTAATCCCTTTGATTCGTGATTTATATAAGGTAAATCCGGATATGGGCATTGCTTTGCAGGATATGTTTAAGTTGGCAAATACTGGTCATACGGTAACATTCCCAAATAACTCGGATGCCGAGGCAGATAAGATGAGAAAACATCTTACTGAAGCTACTAAGAAATGGTCCAGGTATACTGCTGGTATAGATGGTCTAGTTAATAAGATGATTGTACAATGCCTTGTTAGTGGAGCTATCTCTGTTGAAGGAGTTCCCAATGATAAGCTTGATGGTTTGGCTACTGTATTATTCCTTAAGCCAGAACACATCAAGTTTAAACGTGAATTAAATGGGGTGTATGCTCCTTACCAAAAGAATATGAATTTCTTTGTTAAGCAACAAGATTACATTAAGCTTAACCCAGAAACCTACTTCTATGTTGGTATGTTCAATGATACCGATGAACCTTATGGAGTTCCTCCATTTATGTCTGCATTGGATTCTCTCAAGGGTCAGAATGATATGAAGGTTAACTTCAAACATATCATGGAGATTTGTGGTATGGTAGGATTCTTGGAAGCTAAGATGACTAAACCAGACCAGAATCCTAATGAAAGCTTACAAGCTTATCAATCCCGTCTTGAACGTACCCTAAGAGATTTGAAAAGAAATCTTCGTAATGGTATGAAAGACGGTATAGTAACTGGTTACATCGATGACCATGAGTTTAAACTCAATTCAACTACCAAGGAACTTGGTAATATTGAGAAACCCTGGAATATGAATCAGCAATCAGTTGCAAATGGTTTGGGAGTTAATGGAAACCTTATCGGAGTTAGTTCAACAACAGGAGAAGGAGCAACGGGTATAATGCTGTCTAAGTTAATCAGCCAGTTAAAAAATATCCAAATGCTTGTAACTTATGTATTAGATTTCCTTTATTCTCTAGAACTGCGTCTGGCAGGCTTTGATAATAAAGGAATAAAGATATCATGGGGAACTTCAACTATCTCTGATGAAGTTAAGGTTCAACAAGGTCTTCAGTATAAAATCCAAAACCTGGATTTATTATATAAGGCTGGTATCATTAGCCAAGACCAATATGCTTGGGCAATGGGTTATGATTCTCCTGATGAGAATGAACCAAGAGTTTCACTTGAGGACCAATTTGCTAAAGGCGGTAACTCAGACCCTCAAGAAGGAACTAAGAAGAAGCAAAGGCAAGATGATAAAAATCAATCTGCTCGTAGGTCAAGAGATAAAACTAATCCGGCTCCATCTCGTGGAGACCAAAATACAAAAGCAAGATGAGTAAATTTACTAAAAGAAACAAAGAGCATCTTGATTCAATGGTGATTGGCCAGGGTCATACCATTATGGCTGGGTATATCCCAGAAGCAGTTGGAGCCCAGGCTTTCTCAGAGAATTATTACAAATGGAAGACTCCGACACCGGATACCATTGCTCAATTTGGATTTTGGGGAGGGGATATAGATTATAATACCTATTATCCAAACCTTGATAAATCGGAACTTACTCCGAAGGACGAAGAGTTCATAGAACCAATGTTTAGGTTACTTTCTGAAACGATTGTATCCAAGAACTGGAATCCTACTGACTTTGGTCAGAATGGAGTACTTAAGGCTTCCATGAAACTGTTACTCGGGCAAACAGTAAATTGCGACCATGAAACAAATATTGGTAATGCAATTGGAGCTGTATCTCAAGTAATGTGGCAGGAGTCTTATAAGGATGGAAGCTTTACTATACCTGCAGGTATCAACGGTATTTTGAAGATTGATGGTAAAGCTAACCCAAGAATTGCTAGAGGTATTCTTATGGAACCTCCTTCAATTCATAGTAACTCGGTAACAGTACAGTTTAAGTGGGATAAATCACACCCAGGAATGGAAGATGGTGAATTCTATCAAAAACTTGGTACTTATGACTCTAAAGGTGAAATGGTTCGTAGAATAGTTACTGAGGTAGTTCGATATATGGAAACATCCCTGGTATCTCATGGAGCTGATTCATTTGCTCAAAAGATTGGTGAAGATGGTAAAATCATTAATCCAACCTTTGCAAAAAGAACCTGGTCTTCTTATGAGGAATATCGGGATGACAAGTCCAAACAGTACTTCTTTACTGACTACAAAACGGATTTCAACTCATTCCAAGAAAAGGACAATACTCCAGATTCTTTTAATGATAATGGTACCCAAGAAAATCATAATCCTAATAAAGAAAATATGAACAAAGAATTGCAAGAATTTTTAGAAAAGCTTTTCGGAGATAACATGTTATCTCTGGCAGAGGGCAAAGAAATGACTCAGGAAGAAGTTATTTCTTGTATTCAAAGCTTGGTATCATCCAAAAACAGTCTTCAGACAACGGTAGATAATCTTACTACAGAGAAGTCTTCTCTTACAGAACAGATTACCAATCTGAATGCAGAAGTTGCAAACTTGAAGGAAATGGCAACTGTAGGAAGGAATCATATTGCTTCTCTCCGTGAAAGTGCTGTTGCTACTTACAAGAAGTTGATGGGTGACAAAGCCGATGAAACTATTGTTACAATGTTGAATGCCGAAACTACCGGCATCGTTACTCTTATCTCCTTGACCAAGGATTATCAGAGTCGTCTGGAAGAAAAATTCCCAATGGTATGTGCAAGCTGTGGTTCTCATGATGTAAGCCGTGCTTCTTCTGTTGCAGAGAATGATGAAAAGACTGGAACTCAGAAACCTGCAACTACTTCGAATGCAGAAGCCAAGTCTACTTCGGAAACCCTCGAAGACTTGTATAAGAAGAAATTCAAGTAATAATCGATAAATATCACTGTTATGACTAAAATCGTAAACAAAGACCAGCCAATGACGCTGTTTGGGGAAAAGACCCCAAGAGCGGTGATTTACAAAAGTGAATCACACAAATTGCACCAAGCTTTCTGTGTAAAAGATGGTGAAACAATTTTGCAAGGTATGCCGGTAGCTCTTGGAGAAGACGGTTTAATTGAGCCTTACACTGAACCTACTCAGGTATATATCGGAGTGGCAGTAACCGACAATGTAAATCCTGCTTACCAAGCACAGAACAAATTCCCAGTAGAGGTAACTGTTGCTGTAGAAGGTTACATGATTTGTAACTGGGTATCTAATGCTGCTGACTTAAAAGCAGGATATGTAGTTCCCTCTGGTGACTTACTGAACGGCCGATTTGTAAAAGCAAACCAGTCAACAGATGCTACACCTTTCATTGCCATCATACCTGCAGATGAGGCAAACGAGGTAATTCAAGTACTTATTAAATAAGAGAAGAAGAAACATGGAAAAAGTTGATATTTCAAAGTTGAAGAGAGAAGACTTCGCAAAAGAACTTCCTCAAATGGTACAGCAGTTGGATGCTTACCGTCAAGGTTCACAGAACAAGAAACCTGTGGACATCACATTAGGTGAACTTACCACTGGTAAATGGGGTATTACCCAAGATGAATTGTTCGAGAAGTTGGATATCAATCCGAAAATCGACACAATGGAAAACATCTTCACAATGCCTCAGCAAGATGTTCGTTGGATTGTTCCGGAAATCATTCGTTCTGCCATCACTCTTGGTATGCGCCAGGCTCCATTCTATCCGGAGATTATTGCATCTGACCAGTCAATCAGTGGTCTTAGCGCAATCATGCCGATGATTAATATGTCCGATGCTGCTCCTGCAAAGGTTAACGAAGCAGAAACTATCCCATTGGGAGATGTAAGCTTTGGACAGAAATCAGTAAGTCTCTTCAAAATTGGTAAGGGATTCAAACTTACTGATGAAGTTCGTAACTATGTATCTCTGGATGTATTGGCAATCTACCTTCGTGACTTTGGTGTTCAGCTCGGTTATGCAATGGATACTCTGGCAATGGATGTTGTTATCAACGGTAACAAACCCGATGGTTCAGAATCTGCTCCGGTTATCGGTGTATACGAAACTACGAATGGTATCACTTACAAAGATTTGCTGCATATCTGGGTAAGAGCTGCTCGTATGGGACGTAACTTTACTACTATGATTGGTGGTGAAGACCAAGCAATTGAAATGCTGAACTTGCCGGAATTCAAAGAACGTCATTCTGGTACAACTGAAGCTACACTGAATGTGAAGTCTCCTGTACCTAAGAATGCTAACTTCTATATTCACCCGGGTACACCTGACCAAGGCTTGCTGTTGATTGATACAACTGCTGCTTTGATTAAACTGACTGCAAAACAGTTGATGCTTGAATCAGAAAGAATTGTATCAAATCAGACTCAGGCAATCTATGCTACTCTGACTACAGGCTTCTCTAAGATGTATCAGGATGCTGCATTGATTCTGTCTGCAGAGAAGAAGTTCACTGAATTCGGATTCCCTGAATTCATGAACATTGACCCATATCTCTTGGTTAACCTTGAGTAATACTACACCTGGTTTATTTTACAAATAATTCCATTTCTTGATGGGGTAGGTTTTGCGAGGACCTACCCCTAATTTTAAACATCTAAAAACTTAGTAAAATTATGGATAAATATAAAGTAACTGTAGGTGCTAAAGCTTACAGCTTCCATGACCAATCTACAGGTATTACAATTTGTAGAGGAGAAGAAAAAGAATTGAGTGCTCGACAGTACAGAACTAAAAAGATTCAGATGGCTTTGAATTCAGGTCACCTGCGTTTGGTTCTTGATAAGAAAGCTGTCGACAAATACTCCAATGATGACATCGATAAGTTGGAAAAGAAACTGAATGCTCAGTTCGAAAAAGGTATGGAAATCAAAAAGATTGCCAAAGCCTATACTCTCGAAGAAGCAACCCTTATCGCTGCTCGTCACGAAATTGTTGCCGACAAAGGTGATACAGTTGAAACTCTGATTCAGGTTCTGTTGGAAGAGTTCGAAGAATCTAAAAAATAAGATACCATGGACAATCTAGACTTTGTAGCTATTGCGAATGGTCTGGAAGTTTCATTTAGAGTATTAACCAAAGTCCCAGCCAAGGCCATTTTTGACTGGGACTTTGGTGATGATAAGGGGTCCGTTTATGATGTTAAACAACCTACTTATACTTATGAAAAGTCCGGATTCTATACAGTAGCGTTGAACATAACGAACTCCGAAGGACTTAACTTAAATGCAACTAAAACCGTAATTGTAAATACCGAGTCTAAAACTACATTAACCGATAGTATATATAACCTAATCAATTACTACATTCCTTCAGAAATCTCAGATGGTATGTCATCAGAAGAGAAAGCAATGTACATAACTAAATGGCAGTTATATATCCAACCGCTAGTAAATCATATTATCCCGCTGGATAAATATAATGATGAGTTAATGTATGAAGCTCTAGAAAACCAACTAATTATGGAATTGGCAGCATGGGATTATCTCAATGTTAAGCTCCTTAATTTATTAACAAGTACAGGAGAATACCTAAGTCAACTTACTTCAACCAAAGAACAAGTTGGTGATGGTTCTTCTAAACCGGAACAAGCTCGAGGTGATAGAATCAAACAAATCACAACTGGGCCTACTGAAGTACAGTACTATGATACACTTGCCGATGCAACATCTTCCCTATGGAAAACATTTTCTCAAGCAATGCAACCTGGTGGTATCATAGACGAGTTAAGAAAAAACCTTTGTATGTTAGCTGGACGATTGGAAATCTACTTACCATTCTGTGACCAATTGAGTCATGTAGTAGTTCCAAGAGTAGTAGACAGAAGAAGACCTGGATTAATAGATGGGCCAAACCCCAGCTCTCCAGTAAAACGTAATGGTAGAACCTTAATCAAGAAAAGATGACCAAGACTCCTCATAGAATGGTAAAGAATCGTTCTTGGGATAGATACAAGAAGATTATCAATGACTTCTTGGACATAGATGCTGGAAGGCAAACTATAACTTGGGCAAAGAATGTAAATCAACTCCTAAGTCATGGAGAAGATGAAATCCCTAAATATTATAATATACCAATCGAGGCATTATGTTATTACAATGCCTTCAGAAACTGGCCTATTAATAAGGCAACAGTAACTGGAGAACTCGATGATGAGAATTTATCAATACTGGTTACTAAATCATATATAGAACAACTGGGATATTTAACTCCAGAAGGCTATTGGGATTTTAACTGGTCTGAAGATAGATTTGTAATCAACGGTATCACTTATAAACCTTCGGGAGATACACAAGTTGCCCAAGCCAAGGATGAAGCATTAGTCTTCATGGTTATCCTAAAAAGGGACCGAGATACCAAAATACAATTCGTAGAATAAAATTGAAAAGTATATGGCAAAGATGTTAATGTTACGATGGAAACCAATTAATACCGGAAATGGTATTTGGTTTGACAGTAACCTGATTGTCTTGAACGGTACATCTGGAGTACATATTGAAAGTAAGAAAAGTAATTTAGACGTTACCACATTCCAGTCTATGACTGGAGGTAAGTTTGTTACTTGCTTTCAAGATTACTTTGGAGAAGTTTGGGATAAGATAATACCTCATCCGGGTATTGGCCAGGTGATAAAATTCCGTATCAATCAACTCCCAGATTATGCAATAATCAGGGGTGATATTGAAGACGGGGGAGATCCAGACCCAGAACATCCAGATATTCCAATGAATGCCTTCTGTGGAAAAGAAGGAGAACCATTCAGAGATAAGAATTCTGACTTCTTCTGTGGTAAGTAAGTAATCAATCCTTAAAATAATAACAATATGTACGTAAGTAAGTATTACACAAATGAAGAAATTGACCAAAGACTTTTACAGGGTTATTTCGATGACTTCGTAAAGGCTGGGTTTGCTGGAACTATTAATGAGTTCTGGGCATTCGTTCTTTCTATTGCCAATAAGGTAGATAAGAGAGAAGGATACGACTTATCTAAAAATGACTTCACAGATAAACTCAAAGAGAAACTGGAGGGCATTGAAGAAAAGGCAAACTACATCACTAAGCTTTCTCAGTTGGAGAATGATACTAAGTTCCAAACTGAAGAACAGGTAAGACAAGCTATCAGTGATTTGATTGATGGTGCCGATGATGCACTTGATACATTAAAGGAATTGGCAGAAGCATTGGGAAATGACCCTAACTTTGCTACTACAATTACCAACAAACTAACGGATTTACGTAATGCACTGACAGATGAAGTTAACCGAGCTAAGGAGGAGGAAGGGAAACTGAGTACCCAAATTAGTGAGGTTAACTCTAATTTCATTAAGGCAGTGGATTTACTTAATGATAAAATCGACACTGCAGTTACTAACCTTATCAATAAGATAGATAAGATAGAAGCAAAAGTCGATAAGAATACTGCTGACATTGCAGACCTCAGAAATGAAACTACTGGTTCATTGGCAGAAGCTAAGGCATATGCTAAAGACTTGGTAGATAAAGAAGCTGAGCTTCGTAAAACGGCTGACGATGCTTTATCAGAAAGTATTCACCAACTGAATACATTGCATATCAATGATAAGGCAGAGCTCAAACAAGACATTGCTGCAGAAGCCCAATTGAGAGCAAATGCAGATGCAAACATTCAGTTGAAACTCACTGAAGAAATCACTAATCGTCAAACTGGTGATGCTGCCTTAGAAAGTAAACTTTCTGATGAGGTAGTAAATCGTAAAGCTGCCGATGAAACTCTTCAGAATTCAATTACCAAAGAGGTTACTGACCGTACCAATGCAGATAATACCCTCCAGGTAAACATTGATAAAGAGGCTCAAGCTCGGGAATCTGCAGACCAGGTTCTTCAGACTAATATTAATTCTGAAGCTGCAACTCGTACTGCTCAGGACCAAATCCTTGACCAGAAGATAACTGCCTTAAGTGAAAAGACTGATGGTGATAAGTCAGATGTACTTGCTGCTATCGAAGCTGAGAAGGAAGCTCGTATTGCTGCAGATGCAGACCTTAATTCCAAGAAAGTAGATAAAAGAGAGGGTTATTCTTTAACCAAGAATGACTTTACAGATCTCTTGCTTGCCAAGTTGAATGGAATCGAGGAACATGCTAATTACATTACCTTGGTATCACAATTGGCAAACGATGCTGGTTATCAGACTGAAGCCGAAGTAGAGGCAGCAATTGAAAAGATTATTGGTTCTGCACCGGAAGTACTCGATACTCTGGAAGAGATTGCTAGGGCATTAGGAGATGACCCTAATTTTGCTTCAACTATCACCAAGAAGTTGGCAGCAATCACCGAAAAAGTAAACCAAGAGATTGAAGACCGTACTGCTGCCGATTCTGCATTGCAGGTAAACATTGATAAAGAAGTTGTAGAACGTAAGGAAGCTGATGCTGCTCTTAAGGAAGAACTTAAGGAGTATGTAGATAACTCTGCTGCAACCGGAGATACTGCTCTTCAGGTAGTTAAGGATAACTTGGCAAAAGAAATCCAAGACCGTAAAGATGCCGATGCAATCTTGCAGGCAAATATTGATAAAGAAACCGTAGATAGAAAGGATGCCGATAAAACCCATACCGATAATATCGCTGCTCTTACTCAGAGAGTTTCGGATTTGGCTTTATCAATGCAGGATGCTATCAATACGGTTAAGAACGAATTGACTGCTCAGGTAAATGCTAATACTACGGCTATTGCTACTAACCAAGCAAATATCACAAAGAACTCTGAGGCAATCACTGCCATGAATAAAACCATTGCTGATAACTACAAAGAAGTTAAGGATATGGTTAATGAGGAAATTGTGGACCGTACTAATGTCGACAGTAATCTGAGTTCTCGTATTGATACTACCAACATTGCTTTGGGTACAGAAACAGCTGAACGTAAGGCAGCAGACCAAATCCTTCAAGTAAACCTGGATAAGGAAATTGGAGACCGTAAGTCTGCAGATACTGCACTTGAAACTAAGATTGAAAGTCAGATATCTAACTTAAGCCAACAGACTTCATCCGAGATTACTCGAGTAGAAGGTGAGGTTACTCAAGAAGTTAAGGACCGGGAAGCAGCAGATAAAACTTTAAGTGACCGAATTGATTCTTTGGAGACTGGTTCTACTGCAGGTTTAAATGAAGTCAAAGCAAAGGTAGAAGCTAACACGGTAGCAATCAATACTGAGAAAGACCGAGCAACCGCTAGAGAGAATGCTATACAGGCCAATTTGGATACTGCAATAGCAAATCATAAAGACGAAGTAAATGGCTTAACTAAGGATATCTTAGATGAGGCTAATACTCGTTTAGCAGGTGACACAGCTCTTCAGGTAAACATTGATAAAGAAGTTACAGACCGTACTAATGCCGATACCCTATTAGATAATAAGATTGCCCAGGAAATCTCAGACCGTACAACTGCTATCCAGGGTCTTGAATCTAAGAAGGTAGATAAAGTAGATGGCAAGGTACTTTCTTCAAATGACTTTACTGATGTTCTTCTGAACAAATTGAACGGTATTGAAGAACATGCTAACTATATTACTAAAGTTTCTGAACTTCTGAATGATTCAGGATTCCAAACAGAGGCTGAGGTAGAAGCTGCAATCCAGAAAATCATTGGTTCTGCTCCTGGTGTATTGGATACACTTGAGGAAATTGCCAAAGCTCTTGGTGATGACCCCAACTTCGCAACAACTATGACTCAGAAGTTAAATGAGTTAACTACGAAGATTGAGACAGAAACCGAAAAGCGAATTGAAGGTGATGCTGCTTTAGATACTAAGCTTACTACTCTGAGTACAACTCTGACTAAGATAGTAGAGGATTTAAGAACTTATGTTACTGAAACTCGTACTGAATTGTTGGCAAGAGCAAATAACCAAGATGCTCTTATCACTCAGAATGCGGCTAATATCCAAAGAAACCTGGAATTGATTCAAGGTATTCAGAATAATATTTCTGGTTCTTACTTGGAAGTTAAGGCCTTACTCGAAACCGAGATTGCTGCTCGTAAGGCAGAAGATATTCGGTTGGAAGGTAAAATCGACCAGAATACTGCAGACCTGGGAACCGAGATTGCAGAAAGAAAAGCTGCTGATAAAACTCTGCAAGATAATATTGATG
>OJSC01002861.1_pt1 | contig 12601 bp, 10 predicted proteins | sample 1599361 | NCBI WGS metagenome assembly OJSC01 (sample SAMN04168656, study PRJEB22393) | human gut metagenome | biome: human gut microbiome; feature: stool | host: Homo sapiens | collected 2014-03-17 | reverse complement strand
GTTTGCAGCAGCGATCTGCATTGCAATATCCTTGCCAAACTCAACGAACTCCGGCTTAGCAGCAACTTCATCGGTGGTATCGAACTTAACGATAACGCCGTGGGTGCCGCCGCCGTGAACGTAAGCGGCGCAATGGCCCTCATAGAAAGCAAAACGGCGAACTTTGATGTTCTCCTTGATGACCAGAATCAGAGCCTTCAGAGCTTCGTCAACAGTGCCTTCGCCCATCTTGCAGCCCATCAGAGCCTCAACATCAGCGGGCTTCTGCTCAGCAACAACATTGGCCAGATCTTTGGTGAACTCAACGAACTTATCGTTCTTGGCAACAAAGTCGGTCTCAGCGTTGACTTCAACAACAACAGCACCGTTAGCGGTGGCAACAGCGTAAACCATGCCTTCAGCAGCGATACGGCCAGCCTTCTTAGCGGCAGTAGCCAGACCCTCTTCACGCAGAATCTCGATAGCCTTATTGATGTCGCCATCAGCCTTAACAAGAGCCTTCTTGCATTCCATCATGCCGCAGTCAGTCTGGCGGCGCAGTTCCATAACGTCCTTTGCAGAAACAGCCATGTTCATTCGTCCTTTCTGAATTTAGGTGTACAAACAGTTTCGGGCGGGATCGGGCTTATTCAGCCTTGGCGGCCTCTTCGGCAGCGGGAGCATCCTGCTTACCCTGCTTGCCTTCCAGCACAGCATCAGCCATAGCGCCGGAGATCAGCTTGACAGCGCGGATAGCGTCGTCGTTGCCGGGGATGACGTAATCGATCTCGTCGGGGTTGCAGTTGGTATCAACGATAGCCACGATGGGGATGTTCAGCTTACGAGCCTCAGCAACAGCGATGCGCTCCTTGTGAGGATCAACAATGAACATAGCCTTCGGCAGGGTCTTCATGTTCTTGACACCGCCCAGGTACTTGTCCAGCTTCTCCATCTCCAGCTCGAGCTTAGCAACTTCCTTCTTGGGCAGCAGCTCGAAGGTGCCGTTCTCCTTCATCTTAGCCAGCTGATCCATACGGTCGATGCGCTTACGGATGGTGCGGAAGTTGGTCAGCATACCGCCCAGCCAGCGAGCGTTGACATAGTGCATGCCGCAGCGCAGAGCCTCGTCACGGATGGACTCCTGAGCCTGCTTCTTGGTGCCGACGAACAGGATGTCGCCGCCCTCAGCTGCAACTTCCTTCACGTAGTTGTAAGCCTCGTCCAGCTTCTTGACGGTCTTCTGCAGGTCGATGATATAGATGCCGTTGCGCTCGGTGAAGATATACTTCGCCATCTTGGGGTTCCAGCGGCGGGTCTGGTGACCAAAGTGAACGCCTGCCTCGAGAAGCTGCTTCATAGAAACGACTGCCATAGTAAAATTACCTCCAAAATTTGTTTTGCCTCCGCACACCGTGATCCACCGACATATCGGATGTCTGCGGACTGCCCTCCACTCGTCAGAGCACAAAAGGGCATAGTGATGCGTGTGTAATGCTAAGTAATAATAGCACAAACCTCTGGCCGTTGCAAGGGGTTTTCGTGCTTTTTTCTAAAAAGAATCGTAGTTTTTCGTCAATCTGCGCCCTCGGCGATGCTCTCGAGGCCCATCCGGCTCAGGGCATAGCCTTTGCCGAACATGAGGTCGTACTGGAGCAGCCAGTGCTCATCGCTCCACTTCTGCTGCAGGGGGGTCAGCTCGTTCGAGGCGGTGCCGTCCTTTTCCAGAATGGTGCCGCGGGTGTTGGCCCGGTAGGCGGCCCGGAGCTGACGGCCAAGGAACTGGAAGTAGGCGGGCTGACGCAGGCCGAACAGCTCCATCATCACCGGCGAGATGTCGTAGGCGGCGATGGTGCCGAGGTCCACCGCGCGGTCGGAGTAGTTCGACCACATCAGCAGGGTGGTCTGATGGAGGCGGGGGTCGGCGCTGGACCCGCTGGCATAGCCGCTGCGGGTGTAGATGTCGTAATTGGAGTCGATGGGATTGTAGTGGTCGCCCCAGAACACGAGGATGACCGGCTCGTCCACCTGCGAGAAGTAGTCCGTCAGCCTGCCCAGCATGGCGTCGGCGTCCCGGATGCCGGTGGCAAAGTCTTCCAGCGCACCCACGGTGCTGGCCTTGAGGCCCGCCGGGGCTTCGGTGACCTTCACCCGCTGGTCGTCGGGGTAGTTATCCTTATTATAATTGGTATGGTTCTGCATGGTGACGGCGTGGAGGAAGACGGGGGCGTCGGACCGGGCCTTCATGGTCTCGTACTGGCCGATGATCTGGTCTGCCATGGAGTCGTCGGTGACGAGGCCGGTGGTCCAGTAGTGGCGGCGCACCTTCTGGACGCCCTGCATCTTCTCGAGGCTGATGAAGTCGTCGAGGCCGAGGTTGGGGTAGGCCGTGTCGCGGCTCCAGTATCTGGCCCAGAAGCAGTGGACCGCCGCCGTCTGATACCCTTCGGTCTTGAGGTAGCTGGGCAGGGCGAACATGGGTTTCGTCACGTGCTGCTGGTAGGGCTTGCTGCCGCTGGGCAGATAGGACACCGAGTAGCCCGTCAGGGCCTCGAACTCCACGTCACAGGTGCCGCCGCCGAAGCTGGGGCTGTAGACCCGGCCATAGGCGCTGGTCTGCTGCAGAGCGTGGAGGTTGGCCGAGACGTCGGTGTCGAACTGGAAGCCGTACTGTTCCAGCTCCGAGACGTCCCAGTAGGACTCGTCCATCACGTAGAGGATGGTGGGCTGCTTCACCTGTTCGTCTGCCGGGGTCTGGGCGGCGTAGGAGCCGGGGTAGGCCGGGCTGGTGGTGTACTTTTCCCCTGCCTCCACGTTGTCGAGGATGGCGTTGATGGCCTCCTCGGAGTAATCCTCGGGCTTGTCAATCTCCAGATTCGTCAGGTTGGTGAGGAAGCTGGTGATGACGCCGTAATAGCGGTAGTAGCGGTCCTGCATCCATGCGTCGGGCAGGATGCCCAGCGACTGGGTGACGGCAGGCTGCAAAAACACCCCGAAGATGAGGGCGCAGGTTGCCGCTGTGCTGGCCGCGAAGCCCGCCAGACGCTGCACCCAGGGCAGCTTCTGACGCCCCCGGTAGAGGAAGAAGGAGCCGACGGTCAGAGCCAGCACCACGACGCCGGAGACGACCATGCTTTTCTGGACGTGGATGCCCGCCGCGGAGGCCACGCCGGCCGCCTCGGACACCTGCATCAAATCCCACGGGAGGAAGGGCTCGCCCCGGAGCTGCAGGATGTAAAAGTCCACCGTGGCGGGCAGACAGCCCAGCAGGGCCGACAGGAGGGTGGCCAGCGGGGCGAAGCGGGTGAGCCAGTCCACCGCCATCCAGACGAGGAAGAGCAGCCCCCACGCCAGCAGGTAGGCTTCTGGGTGGGGAAAGACGTACTGTACAAAGGTATCTCCGCTCAGGGCGCCGCGGGCGATGTACTCGGTAAGCACCAGAAACAGAAGGGTGACCGCAGGCGGAAACAGCAGCCGCGCCCCGTGCAGCCGGAGGGACGCAGCACTCGGATGGTGTGTCATAGAGAAGTTCCTTTCACTTCTGCGTTTTTCTTATTATTTGAAGCTTATTTGAGGCGGCAGACTCCGCCCCAGTCCTCTATTATAATCATCCCGCCTCCAAAATCCAGCCCTGACGGACAAAAAACGGGTGAAAATCTTTCATCCGTTCAGCCACTGATGCAATTTATCCAGCAGTCCCCCGTGGGAGGGCGGCGGGGCGGGGATGTCCGTCCGCACGAGGATGGCGTCCAGACCGATGCGCTCGATGTCGGCCCACGGGATGGTCAGGGTCTCGTCCCGGCCCAGCAGCCCGAAGAGCCGGGGCCGCCCCAGCAGAAGCAAACTCCCGATGCGGGCCGTGTCGGCGTCCAGCTCCAGATCGTCCACCCGGCCAAGGCAGGCCCCGTCCTTCAGCTGGACGACTTCCTTGCTGCACAGCTCCCGAAAGGTCATCTCCCCCGCCCCCTTACAGTCCCATCCTATGCCGGTGCGGGCCGGACGATGCAAAAGGGCTGGAAAATACTGCCCCGGATGTGCTATACTGGGCGCAGTGCGATCCCAACTTTTTTTAAAGAGGTATCATCGATGTATAAAAATATCGTGTTCGACTTCGGCGGCGTCATGGTGGATTTCGACCCCCACAAGTACCTCATCGACCTGTTCGGGAACCGGGGGCTGGAAGAGGAGGTCTACGACCTGACCTTCGGCAGCAGAGAATGGCGGCTGCTGGACGCAGGCCGCATCACCCGCCGGGAGGCCAACGAGCGGATGCTCCAGCGGGCCAGGGCCGTGGGCCGGGGCTTCGAGGTGGAGGGCGTGCTGGACGACTGGATGAGTATGCTCCGTCCCCGCCGCCGGATGCAGACGCTGGTGGAGCAGCTCAAGCAGCGCGGCTACTGCGTCTACTACCTGAGCAACATCCCCGAGGACGTGCTGGACCTGCTGATGCGCCGGGACTTCGAGGGCCTCTTCGACGGCGGCGTGGCCTCCTGCGAAGTGAAGATCAACAAGCCCGACCCCCGCATCTATCAGGCCCTGCTGGACAAGTACCATCTCCGGGCCGATGAGTCCATCTTCATCGACGACCGGGCCGAAAACCTCATAGCCGCCAGCGCTCTGGGCTTCGGCATCTACGAGATGCACAGCGTCGGCACCCTGCTGCGCAGCCTGCCCACCTTCGGCGTCAGCCTTCATTAAAGCAAAAGACCCCTGCCCGGCAAGGCCGTCGGGCAGAGGTCTTTTTTGCGCAGATTACTTCTTCTCGTAGCTCTGGCAGTAGTGCGGGATGTCCACCTGCTGAGAAGAGCAGGTGCAGCGCTCCGTCACCGTGATCTCGGGCAAGTCACACTTGCTGCTCCCCACGTTGTGGCGGCACTCGCAGACATCACAGCGGACACCTGTGTTTTCCATTCATTCATCACCTCTTTGTCCCTAGGTTGCCCCAAAGACGCGGGATGATGCAGGATGGGCCGGTGTTATTTTTTACCAGTTGGCCAGATCAGCGCCCAGCTTGCGGCAGGCAGCCTGAACGTCGTCATCGGGCGTCTCGTTGCAGATGAGGCCCTCGTCGCTGAACAGCTGTGCGCCGTCCTCTTTGACGCGCTCGCACCAGTCGCGCATCCACTGGCCGTCGCCCCAGCCGTAGGAGCCGAACAGAGCCACCTTCTTGCCGTTCAGAGAGCCTTCGAGGCCCGCGAACATCGGCTCGAACTCGCTCTCCTCCAGCTGCTCAGCGCCCATGGCCGGGCAGCCGAAGGCCACCACGTCATACTCGCCCAGCTTTGCTGCGTCCATCTCGGCGCAGGGGACGATGGCGGCGGCAGCGCCTGCACCCTCCGCGATGCAGTTTGCCATGGTCTCGGTGTTGCCGGTGGCGCTCCAGAATACGATTGCTACTTTGCTCATAATGTTCAGCCTCACTTTTGATTTATTGGGTTAGCTGCTTCTAACTTTTTGCTCCATAAAAATGCGTCGGAAGCAGGCTCAGACGCATCTCTTTAGTTAGATTTCTCTAACCGTCCATAGGATACCACAGCGCCGCTGCTTTGTCAAGCGGTCACAGCGGCTAACTTTTCCAGAAGCTTTACCCCGCTCTCACCAGCCGGAACGCCGCCGTCAGCACCCCCAGGATGACCGGCTGATGGAGCAGATAGAGCACCAGCGAGTGACGGCCCATCCAGCCCAGCGGCGGGCAGACCGACCGGCGCAGCGGCGCGAGGCGTTCGCGGCCCACGAGGTGGTGGAGGAAGTACCCCGCCCAGAACAGAAACAGCCAGGGCAGCAGCGGGAAATAGTCGGTGGAGAAAAAGCTCTTGGGCATGAAGCCCAGATAGGCCGTGGTGTAGCTGGCGTAGAGGGCCTGCGGCAGGGCCAGACGGCGGCCCGGCAGGTTCCAGAAGCCGTTCATCGTGGGGTAGGTCACCCAGAACAGCAGGGCGCTGACGGCCACGCCCACGGCGGGCGGGACGCGGCGGAGCAGCGGGTCCAGCGCGGCGGTGAGGAGCATGGACGAGCCCAGCAGAGTCAGCACCCCGAACCACACCACGTCCTCGGGCAGGAAGAGCAGGGTGACGGCTGTGACCAGCGCCCCTGCCCCGAAGACGACGGCTCCCCGCCGGAACGGATGATGCCCCAGCGGCAGGCAGAAGCCCGAAAGCAGGATGAAGACCCAGCAGATGCTCTGCTGCCACACAAAGCCCGGGCGTCCGGTGTACCACTTCTGGGCCACGCCGAAGAGGAACACCACGTCCCACATCCCGTGGTAGAGCATCATGCTGATGAGGTCGAGTCCCCGCAGCTCGTCCAGAAGACGATAGCGGGCGGCAGTTTGCGGTTCCATAGAGTCCTCCTTCCCTCTTTCAGACTGGGGAAATTATAGCACAAAAAGACCTCCCTGCAAAGACAGGGAGGCCGCAGCGCTCCAACGCTTACTTCTCATCGCGGGGCAGCAGGCAGTTGAGCAGGATGGCCACGAAGGCAGCAGGCACGATGCCGCTCTCGCCGCAGATGAGCTGGACGAACTGGGGGGTGTTGGCAAGGATCTTGGCGTTTGCGCCCATGCCGTAGCCCACGCCCAGCGCCACAGAGACGATGGTCAGGGTGCGGGGAGTCATCTTCTCCTTGGTGATGAGCTGGATGCCCGACACCACGATGGAGGAGAACATCATGACGGCAGCGCCGCCCAGAACGGCCTGCGGCATGATGGAGATGAGTGCGCCCAGCTTGGGGATGAGGCCGCAGAGCATCAGGAAGATGGCACCGGTGGCCAGTGCGCCCCGGTTGACCACCTTGGTCATGGCCACGAGGCCCACGTTCTGGCTGAAGGAGGTGTTGGGCAGGACGCCGAAGCAGGCGGCGACGGTAGAGCCGAGACCGTCGCAGATGATGCCGCCGCTCAGCTCCTTATCGGTGGCCTCGCGGCCCATGCCGCCCTCCATGACGCCGGAGATGTCGCCCACCGTCTCCACGGCGGTGACGATGAACATGATCATGACGGGCAGGATGGCGCGGAGGTCGAAGACGATCTTGACCGGCACCAGCTTCGGGATGGCGAACCAGCTGGCCTCAGCGACCTTGTTCCAGTTCAGCACCCATGCTTTGGTGAACTCCACGCCGTCGGCGGTGACGCCGGTGGTGGGCAGGACGAAGCCCATGACGATGGCTGCCAGATAGCCCGCGATGATGCCCACGAGGATGGAGGAAGAGCTGAGGAAGCCCTTGGTCCAGTGCTTGAAGAAGAGGATGACCACCAGCACGAAGACGGCCAGCAGCAGGTTCTCCACCGAGCCGAAGTCCTTGGCTGCGTTGCCGCCGCCGAAGGAGTTGACGCCCACGGAGATGAGGGACAGGCCGATGGACAGCACGACCGTGCCGGTGACCACCGGCGGGAACAGCTTGCGCAGGGGCTTCAGAAAGACGCCCAGCACGCTCTCGAACAGGCCGCCCAGAATGGATGCGCCCATCATGGCGCCGTAGGCCGTGACGCCGCCGCCCATGGTGGCAGCCACGCTGTTGAACACGCCCAGAAAGCCCGAGCTGGTACCCATGATGATCGGCACCTTGCCGCCCACAGGGCCGAGGCCGTACAGCTGCACCAGCGTGACGATGCCCGCCACGAACATGGCGTTCTGCAGCAGGCTCACCTGCAGGTCTGCGAACTCACCGCCCGCGAGGCCGCAGGCGCTGGTGATGATGAGCAGCGGGGTGAGGTTGCCCACGAACATGGCGAAGACGTGCTGCAAGCCCAGCGGGACAGCGTGGCGCAGCGGCATTTTCGCCTCAAACTCGTATGCCGAATTTTCCAGTTCAGCGCTTTTTATCATATTCCTGGCTCCTTTACTTCACTTCAGGTTTTTGTAACAAGCATAGAAAATTATAGCAGACCGGAACCGGGAACGGTAGGGCTTTTTCGAGTTTTTATTCATATTTTCGTAATAAGTCGTACTTATGGAGGTTGCCCTCTCAGTCTCGCATTCGCTCGCCAGCTCCCCCAAAGGGGGAGCCACTGGCGTGCCGGTCAGGCCCACGCGGGACAAGCAAAGCTCGATGTCTCGGGAACGGTAGTGCTCCGCTGTCTGGATTCACGGCAGCTTGACAAGGTGCGCTTGTCCAGAAGCCGCTGCCCTCTGTAGCAAGGCCCGCCCTTTTACGCCATATCGGGCCTCAGGCGTCCAGTAGGAAGTGGCCCGGTCTGCCAAAGGCTCCCCCTTTGGGGGAGCTGGCGCGGAGCGCCTGAGAGGGCAAGGACGCTGGCGGAGAAGCGAAAGCGCAGCAGACGCTGGGAGCCGCAACCCGGCATGGGCGCGTCAGCGGCTGAGAGGGTACTGCCACTCCTTCACATCCTTGACCTCATCGTACATGGCGCAGTAGCTGTCGTAGCGGGTCTGGGAGAGCTTGCCCTCCGCGAGGGCGGCGCGGACGGCGCAGCCCTTCTCGGAGCGGTGGGAGCAGCCGGTGAACTGGCACGCGCCGAGGTAAGGCCCGAACTCCGGGAAGGCGTGTTCCAGAGCTTCTTTCGGGATGAAGCCCGCCCGGCTGGCCTCGAGGCTGGCGAAGCCCGGGGTGTCGGCGATGCGGCCCCCGAAGGCTTCAAAGATGGTCACCTCCCGGGTGGTGTGACGGCCACGGCCCAGCTTCTGGCTGATGGCGGCGGTCTGACGCTCCACGTCGGGCAGGAGGGCGTTCAGCAGGGTGGATTTGCCCACGCCGGAGTTGCCGCAGAAGGCGCAGAGACGGCCATTGATCCAGTGTTTGATGTCGTCCAGACCCTCGCCGGTGGCGTAGTCGATGCGGATGAAGGGCAGGGTCGATTTTTCATAGGCGCTGCGCAGAAACTCCGCCTCGGCGAGGTCCCCTTTGGTGCAGACGATGACGGGCTGGACGCCCTTGTCCACCGCGATGGCCGAGAGCTTATCCAGCACGAGGGTGCTGGGGGTGGGCTGGGTGGTGCTTGCCACGAGGAACAGCACATCGAGGTTCGCCATGGGCGGGCGGACGAAGACGTTCCGCCGGGGCGCGATGGCCGCGATGACCGCCGCGCCGTTCTCGGTCTCCAGCGTCACCACGTCGCCCGCCACGGGGGTGATCTTCTGCTTGCGGAAGATGCCCCGGGGCTTGCACTCCACGATGCCTTCCGACGTCTTAACGTAATAAAATCCGCCGATGCCTTTTGTGATATAACCTGTCATACCTTCTCCTTTAGCCCAGCCAGGACGTCCACCAGTCGCTGAGACCGCCGCCGGTGGAAGAAGACGAGCTGGCGCCGGTGCTCTCGCTGGAAGAGCTGCTGCCCCCGAAGAGGCCGCCCAACCAGCCGCCGGAGCCGTCGCTGCTGGCGGTGCTCTCGCTGGGTGCTTCGGGTTCCGGTGCAGGCTCAGGGCCTGCGCTGACCACGACGCTGACGCGGGTGTTCAGCTTGGCCGATGCGCCCTCGCCGGGGTTCTGGCTGATGATGCTGCCCACGGGCTGGTCGCTGTACTGCTCGGTCTGGCTGCCCAGACCCAGCTTCCGCTGCACCAGCAGGGTGCGGGCGTCCTCCACGCTCATGCCGATGAGGCTGGGGACCTTGGTGGTGGTGGCCACCTGCGGACGGCTGACGTAGATCACCACCGTGGTGCCTGCGGCCACCTGACTGCCTGCGGCGGGGTCGGTGCGGATGATGGAGCCTGCGGCCACCGACTCATCCACGGCCTGAGTGACCAGCACCGACACCCCCAGGTCCTTCAGCTGCTGTTCGCCGTCGGCCTGCACATAGTTGGTCAGGTCGGGGACGGTGACGTAGTGGATGCCGAGGCTGACGGTGAGGGTCACGCTCTGGCCCTCGCGGACGGTGCGGCCCGCCACCGGCGACTGCTTGTAGACATAGCCTGCGGCGTAGTCGTTGCTGTACTCCTCTTCCCAGTTGACGACCACCTGACCGGAGGCCACCTGCTCAGAGGCCTTCACCTCGTCCTGGGTCATGCCGCTGAAATCGCCCAGCACGATGTCGGCGCGGTCGGTCATGATGTTGCTGGAATCGTTCAGGATGGTCCAGCACAGGGCCGCACAGGCCAGCGCAAAGGCCGTCGTGATGCCCAGCAGCACCGGCATAAAGCCGCTGCGCTTCTTCTTTTTCGCCTTCGCCTTGGGGCGGGCGGGATTCGCCGCCGGTCTCTCCGGGGGTCTGCGGATGCTGCGTTTCTGCGGCATGGGTTCATTCACCACCTTTTCGGGTTCTTCCTTTACATATTGATACTGGAACGTGACGGAGGGGTCCTGCACATAGGCGTCCAGCGCTTCCAGCATCTCTGCGGCGCTGGAATACCGGTTGACCGGCAGCTTTGCCATGGCGCGCTCCGTGATCTGGACGAGGCCCAGCGGCACCTCCGGGGCAAGCTCAGCCAGCGGCTTCGGGGTGTCCCGTATCTGCTTGCGGGCCACCTCCACCATGTCGTCGGCGTCGAAGGGCAGCCTGCCCGAGAGCATCTCGTACATCATGACGCCCACGGAGTAGATGTCGCTCTTGGGGTCGGTCTCCTCCCCCTTCGCCTGTTCGGGGCTGATGTAGTGGACGCTGCCCATGGTCTTTTTGCCGTTCTGGATCTGGTTCTCGGCCCGGGAGATGCGGGCGATGCCAAAGTCCATCATCCGCAGCTGGCCGTTGTCCAGCAGCATGATGTTCTGGGGCTTGATGTCCCGGTGGACGACGCCGTTGCGGTGGGCGTGGTCGAGGGCGCGGAGGATCTGGGCGATGAAGTGGACGGTCTCCCGGCTGGTGATTTTGCCGCCCCGCTCGTTGAGGTACTCCCGGAGGGTCATGCCCTCCACGCACTCCATGACGATATACTGTAGGTTTTCGCCGACAGAGACGTCGTAGACCTTGACGATGTTGGGGTGGTTGAGCAGGGAGATGGCCTTGGACTCGTTCTTGAAGCGGCGGACGAGGTCGGCGTCATGCATCAGCTCCTGACGCAGCACCTTGACGGCCACCACCGTGCCTTCCGGCACAGGCCCGCCGGGGGCAGAGACCACGGCCTTGTAGACGTTGGCCATGCCGCCTGCGCCGATGAGCTCCTGAATGGTGTAGAGCCCGTCCAGCGTCTTGCCGATGAGATTATCCATGCTTCACCTCCAGCGGCTCCACGCCCAGCAGCAGCGCGGTGATGTTGTCGGGGCCGCCGCCCGCGTTGGCGGCGTCCACCAGCCGGTCGGGGATGTCGTAGAACCCGCCCTTGGTGAAAATTTCCTCGATTTTTTCCTTGGGCAGGACGTTGGTGAGGCCGTCGGTGCAGAGCAGGAGCATATCGCCCTTCTGCACCGGCAGGCTGGTGAACTCGGGGTCGAGGCGGTAGTCCACGCCCAGCGCCCGGGTGATGATGTTCTTCTGGGGGTGATGCTCGGCTTCCTCGGCGGTGATGGTGCCGCAGTCCACCAGCTCCTGCACGTAGGAGTGGTCGTGGGTGAGCTGGGTGAGCCTGCCGCCCCGGACGAGGTAGGCCCGGGAGTCGCCTGCGTGGCAGATAAAGGCGCTGCCGCCCCGCACGAGGGCGCAGACCGCCGTGGTGCCCATGCCCGCCAGCTCCTCCTCCCGGGAGGCCTTCTGGAAGATGAAGCGGTTGGCGTTGATGAGCGCCCGCTTCAAAAACCTTTCCTCGTCGCCGGGCAGGCACTGGGCGTACTGCTCGTGGAAGATGTGCTCGATGACGTCGCAGGCGCTCACGGAAGCCTCACGGCCTCCCCGCGCACCGCCCATGCCGTCGCACACGAGGCCCCAGGCCGCGTCGCTGTTCAGCTCGCCTGCCCGGTAGTCGTCCTGATTCTCGGAGCGGACGCTGCCGACGTCTGTTTTTCCTGCAAGTTTCATAGGATTCTCCTTCTCAAACTTTGCCGTTCATCTCGTCGCGGCGGAGCTGGCCGCAGGCGGCGCTGATCTCGCTGCCCAGACGGCGGCGGACGGTGGCGTTGACGCCGAGGCTTTCCAGCTTCTGCTGGAAGCGCCGGACGTTGGCGGCGTCGGTGGCCGAATAAGGGCTGCCGTCCACCGGGTTGATGGGGATGAGGTTGACGTGAGCGCCCATCCCCCGGATGAGGTCGGCCAGCTGCCTGGCGCAGGCGTCGGAGTCGTTGACCCCCCGCACCATGGAGTACTCGAAGCTCACTCTCCGGCCCGTCGTCTCCTGATACCGGCGCACGGCCTGCATCAGCACTTCCACGGGGTAGGCGTCGTTCACGGGCATCATGCCGCTGCGGATGTCGTTGTTGGGGGCGTGGAGGGAGACGGAGAGGGTGAGCTGAAGCTTCTTCTCGGCCAGCTGGTCGATCTTCGGCACGAGGCCGCAGGTGGAGAGGCTGATGTTCCGCATCCCGATGTTCACGCCCTCGGGGGACGAGATGTTCTCGAGAAAGCGCATCACTTCGTCGAAATTATCCAGCGGCTCGCCGATGCCCATCAGCACGATGTGGGAGATGCGCTCCCCGATGTCCTTCTGGGCGGTGTAAATTTCGGAGCATATCTCCCCCGCCTCGAGGTTGCGCACCCGGCCCGCCTGGGTCGAGGCGCAGAAGCGGCAGCCCATCCGGCAGCCCACCTGGGTGGACACGCAGACCGTGTTGCCGTAGTGGTAGCGCATGACGACGGTCTCGATGC
>OJSC01002859.1_pt1 | contig 12625 bp, 9 predicted proteins | sample 1599361 | NCBI WGS metagenome assembly OJSC01 (sample SAMN04168656, study PRJEB22393) | human gut metagenome | biome: human gut microbiome; feature: stool | host: Homo sapiens | collected 2014-03-17 | reverse complement strand
CAATTTCTAAAATTCACTTCTTATAAGAGGATTTATCATTTTGATACCCACATAAATTTAGAGAGTTTAGATGCAACTCTGATTAAATGCTCCATTAATTCCCTGTTTTGTAACACAATAATTACTATTAATCCACACTCCATGCCTATTAATTTAGAACCTTTCATTATCTTTGCACCAATTCCAACGAACTAATGAGATAGGGAGTTGGAAGGATATATTTAACGAAAGGTGTTATTGAAATTATCTTCCATTCTCAAATCTCGCAAATTTGATAACGGTACGAAGATGATAGCAGTAGCACCACATCATTTGATATATACCTACCTTATATATTCTTATAAGGCTTTAGATATTGTCAAATTGGTGTGGGCTATTGTTTTATCCGTACCAAAGGCAATGCGAGAGCCAGAGAATGAGATAAGACAATATGTTCCCACACCTCTTTTATTTATAGCTTGCCGTAGGGAACAGGTGAGCGTAGATTAAACTCAATAATGAAAATATTTAGATTATTGGCAGCTTCATTATTAGTTGCCGTATGCGCAGAATTTAGCTCTTGTAGTAATGATGAAGAAGACACTCCTATTGAGCCACAAAATCCTAAAGAATATATAGTATCAATAGGATATGCAGGAGAGTTTGATATAACAGAAAAACCATTGTCTAAACTCAAGACTAATGATTTATACGGAATACAAGTTTATTCTAAACCTAATACTGATACAGGAAGCCAAGATTATAAATATTATGCTTTAGGCTTATTCAATGATGGCTCAGAAATGAACATAAAACTATTAGATGGTTATAAATACAAAATAGTTGCAACCATAGTAAAGGATGGAGACAGTAAACTTTACAAACCTATTAGTTCCCCTTTTTCAGCTCACAATGGAATATCAATTAATAAATTTCAATACACCTCAAATAACTATTTTAATGGGTTGGATAGAGGATTATCACGAGTTAGTTCTGGCTCTGTAATGTCCCATCCTAATTTAGATAGATACTATGGTGAGTTGATAGATTATATTCCGCAAGAAAATGGGCATGTTAATATTAATATGAAGCGTACAGCCTTTGGAATAAAAATTATAACAAAGAACTTTACGCAAGGAACTATTATCATGAAAACGACTAATACATCTCAAATATGGCTTCAATATCCTCAAAATGAATTTGAAGATATGTTTACTTTAGATTATTGTTCTAATGCTTATTATGATACAGAATACCAAGAGACAGAAGAAGCATCCATCTTATGGAGAAAGGATGATGGAGTAGAAGTTTCTTTTGGGACAAAGTCCATTCCTTGTAAACGTAATACTCAAACTATTATTACAGTAAATATATCAGAGAATCCAAATAATTATGGGATGGGGCTAACAATAATAGATGAACCCATGATAATAGGAGATTATATTACATTCGAATAATCAATTATAGCAATCGTTTATTATGAAAACTTTAAGATTAATTGGAACGACCTTATTAATGGTCATGTTAGCTGTAAACTTTACAGCATGTAGCGATGATGAAGATGAACAGACAATCATTGAACAAGCCAACCTTATAGGTAAATGGCAGTCCACTTGGGAGAAGATTCACAAAGTGGAGAATGGCAAGGAAGTAGTAACTTCTGATGAAGCATATACCAATGCCTTGTTCGAGTTCAAGGCTGACGGTACTTGCATAGAGAGCCGCGTTGAAGGTGGATATACAGAAACAAGTCGTTGGTCTTTGAAAGACAATAAGCTGACTATCTCTTATGATGATGGCTATTCAGATGTCCTTACCGTCAATGAACTTACAGCTACTAAGCTGGTACTTGCCTTTGAGGATTGGGACAATACGGATGACGGTGGTTTGGAGTTAGACGATATTACTACGACCACCTACAAGAAGATTAATTAATTACTCAATCTACTTGGACGGAACAGCATTTGAGGAAACTCTTATGCTGTTTTTTATGGGGTACGAATATTGAAATATTCTTCTTTATATGGAGAATTGACAAATTCATACCCACATAAGTTTTAACTCACAATTAGCATACCTAATGAAGTAATCTAATTGTGATGTTCTATTACCCGTACTTATTCAATTTAAGAGTGGTTATTTCCTCTAAATTATAGCAGGAGATAAGCCATTTCAGAGATAGTAAATTTAATGTTAAATCAATGAACCAGTTAAACCGAGAGTTAAACCAAAGGTAGAATAACAGAGAGTTTGTGTAACTACTGATTAATGGATAAGATTCGCTTGCTCAGCAGGTTGCATTTGAAAGTCGAGCCGCAGGCGAAGGCTTTTAAATGCCTTGAGAGACAACACTTTTAATGTTGGGGTCCTGGGTTCGAGCCCCAGGCGGATCACTGAAAACAAAAGAAAAATCAAGCAAATCCCTGATAATCAGACATTATCAGGGATTTCTTTTTTCTGGCAGGTAGCAGAAAATAGCCGTTTCAAGCATATTATCGGTGGATAAATCGTGGGACTAAAATTTAGTTCAAAAAAGTCCCACGAATTTGCATCTTTCTCACTGATTCATAGCATTTTGCATAGACTTACTTTGGAAGAGAATACATAGTTTTGTAACTTTAAAAACGATGTAAAAATGGCTCGAAAATCATTTTCTGTATTGTTCTTCATCAAGAAAGGCAAATTATTAAAGAACGGAGAAGCACCCGTGTGCATGAGAATCACCGTAAACGGCTGTATGGCAGATGTTTCTATCAAAAGAAGCTGTCTCGTAAATCTATGGAATCCGGCAAAAGAGAATTCAAAAGGAAAAGATCGTATGTCGGTGGAACTGAACCACTACTTAGAAATCACACGTTCACACATACACCAAATTTATAGAGAATTGGAAACGTCCGGCAAGGTTATTACTGTTGATCTTGTTAGAAAACTGTTTTATGGTGTGGGCGAAGATAACAAAACACTATTGCAGGTATTCCGGCTCTGTTCCTCCGGGCTTTGTTACGGCAGATTTGAGGTTGTCGGGAACTATGGCATTGGGTACACCTCCAAAATAATGGAAGGCATTTTCACATGCCTGGATAAGATATTCTTTCTTTTGCGATGGTACAGCTTCGTAATACGTAATCTGGCTGCAAGGAAGTATAGCGGCAAAGACTTCCACGGGAACCTTATCACCCGTATTCCTGTCTGCAATATAAAGTTTGTCACCGGCAAAATCCACATACATCTGATCACCGGCTATATGATCTATGCGCCCAACCGGAACTTTTACTTCCTTTTCACGTCTGAGATACAGGCAGAATGAACAGTAGCTGTAACCTTGGGGACGATCTCTCAGATATTCCTCATGCAAGGACCTTTTTGTTGTTCCACGGGCTTTAAGTCGTTTTATGTACTCAGATATACGTTCTTGAAGATATTTATACTCTGCAGATCCTGTTGATTCGTTGTCAGTCTCCGTACCGAAAAGCTCATGCAGATGCTGCTCGTCTATTTTTAACAGGCGTTCAAGTTCTATACCCATATCTTCATAATATACGGATATATCGTTTGACTGTATTACGTGAAATCAGAAGAGAAGAGCTGATACTACGGATACTCATTCCTGACTGGTAACACCGCAGTATGTGCTTGATTCTTATTTTCATTCTTTTAGAAATTTTATTCGGTTAATAATACCGGGCTAAAATGCTTTGTAAAGTACAAAAACAAGACTGAAATATGGTAATTCTATAAGGTTAATTTTTATCGTAACCCAAGTGGGTCAGGTGACTTTTATAATAGTGGGTCAACCGACTTTAAATTTTCCATATTTACTCTATAAACATTATTTGCTTCATCCTTAAATCGTCCACTTTGTTATACCGTCTTTCTATGAATTGTTGTTAATTGTTTTCCTCTAATATGAACTTTAACTTTATATGAACTGTTATTTTGTAGTAATTTTAAGCCACCATTAACTATATGAATCTGATTATAGCCATAGTTCCCGTATTATCACTGATAGTACTAATGGCATTTTTTAAAATGTCAGGTGATAAAAGCAGCATTATATCTTTAGTAGTTACCATGCTAATTGCCTTTTTCGGGTTTCATTTCCCTTTGGATGATTTATTATTCTCCTTTCTTTATGGAGCCATGAAAGCAGTTTCACCTATTTTGATTATTATCCTGATGGCCATATTCAGCTACAACGTCTTGCTTAAAACGGAGAAAATGGAGATTATTAAACAGCAATTTTCTTCTATCTCAACTGATAAAAGTATTCAGGTATTATTGCTTACATGGGGATTCGGAGGATTGCTAGAGGCTATGGCCGGATTTGGAACAGCCGTAGCCATTCCTGCTGCCATTCTGATTAGTTTAGGATTTAAACCAATTTTTTCGGCAACAGTCAGTCTGATTGCCAACAGTGTAGCCACAGCTTTCGGTGCTATTGGTACACCAGTGCTTGTACTTGCCAAAGAAACAAGCCTGAATGTACAAACATTAAGCACAAATGTTGTCCTCCAACTTTCAGTCTTGATGTTTTTAATTCCATTAATATTACTCTTTCTTACAGATCCTAAATTAAAATCACTACCTAAAAACGTATTATTAGCACTATTGGTAGGCAGTGTTTCTTTGGGGAGTCAATATATAGCAGCACGTTATATGGGTGCTGAATCTCCTGCTATCATTGGAAGTATATTGTCCATTATTGTTATTATTTTATATGGTAAACTGACTGCAACAAAAAAAGAAAAGAATCGGAGAAACATTTTGAAAAGTAAGGATATATTCAAGGCGTGGAGCATCTATCTCTTTATTCTTTTATTGATAATTGTGACAAGTCCATTATTTCCGGGACTGAGAAACACATTGGAGAATAATTGGGTAACACACATCAGTCTTCCTATAAATATGTCGACAGTGAATTATACGATTTCGTGGCTGACCCATGCAGGCGTTTTGCTTTTTGCGGGTACATTTGCAGGTGGCCTTATCCAGGGAGCAACTGTCAAGGAACTGTTCGTTGTACTTTGGAAAACGGTGAAACAATTGGAAAAGACATTTATAACAGTGATTTGTCTGGTAGGCCTGTCCACTGTCATGGATACTTCCGGTATGATATCCGTAATAGCTACTGCACTTGCAACTATTACCGGAAATCTTTATCCCTTTTTTGCACCGATAATCGGTTGCTTGGGCACATTTATTACAGGCAGTGATACCTCTTCCAATATCCTATTCGGTAAATTACAAGCTAGTGTTGCCGGACATATTCAGGTAAGTCCCGATTGGTTATCGGCTGCAAATACCGTAGGAGCAACAGGAGGGAAAATAATTTCGCCTCAGAGCATTGCAATCGCTACTTCCGCCGGAAACCAACAAGGGAAAGAAGGAGAAATATTAAAAGCTGCCATTCCTTATGCATTGGTGTATGTGTGTATAACAGGTATCATCGTCTATCTTTTCAGCTAAAAATGTTGAAAAACTGTAAAAAACAAGCATGTTAAAGCGTATTCTAACAAAAAAGGATTTAATTTGAATCCGATTTAATAATTAATAAATAAATAGTAAGATGAACGAATTAGTTGCAAAAATCAAGGAATTAAGCAATGCATTCTTTATGGATGCTGAATTGCAAACAGAAAAAGGTAATAAAGCTGCAGGTACACGTGCACGCAAAGCTTCTTTAGAGCTGGAAAAATTACTGAAAGAGTTTAGAAAGGCTTCTTTGGAAGAAGCTAAAAAGTAATTTCATGATTATTTGAGCACAAAGAAAAGCTGTCCATAACCGGATAGCTTTTTTAGTTTTATGATTTGCCATGAAATTCACAGTCCCCTATTTTTTATCATCTCTATTTCTTGAAAGATTAATCTCTTTTTCATTGATACTTATTCGTTTTTAATTTATGGAATAATCGGAATTTTTGTATTTTTGTTTGCTGCTTATAACCTAGAGAAAAAATATCCAATGAAGAAAATGCGTTTATTGCTTATTTGTGCAAGTATATTGACAGTCACAGGAAGTTTCTTCTCGTGTGAAAACGAAAAAGATGCTTCTTTATACCTTCGGGCCGACTCACTTAATCAAGTTGCTTACAAAGTGCGTTACAAAGATTTGAAGGCTTCTTGCAAAGCTGCCCATGAAGCATATCGTTTTTCTTTGAACAATTCTTCCTTGCGTGCCGAAGCACTGAATAATATAGGATTTTGTGCCTTTATTCACATGGATTTTGAAACGGCTGAAAAGTTCTTTCAACAAGTATACGAAACAACGACAAATGAACTTGAGCGTCTGATAGCTGACATTGGCATGATGAAGATTTGCCAGCGTACCGCCATGAATAAAGAATTTTATGATTACCGTAACAGTGCCTTACGCCGTATGAAGCGTATTAACGATGATCGTTCTGCCATCACCGATCCTACGATATTAGAACGTTTGAACTATGCACATTCCGAGTTCTCGATTGCATCAGCCATCTACTATTATTATTTACAGCAAGAACAGCAGTCTTTGGAGGCCATAAATGAAATTAAAGTAGACGAAGGACTGGAACGCGACACGGCACAACTGCTCTATTATTATTACATGAAAGGTTCGGGAGGTATGTATGAAGCACCTACACAAGAGGAAGTTGTATTGGGCGAGTTTAATTACTTAGTGGATTGTTTGCGCATCAGTCATGATTTAGGATATGTATACTTTGAAGCTAATGCTTCGCAAGCAATGGCGGAATTACTGAAAGAGAGAAAGAATTATGATTTGTTGATGGCACGCCGTCCCAGTGTGATGAGAGGCATTAATACAGAAGATTTACCATGGGAAGAATTGGTGATGTCTTTTGCCGAAAATGCTCTACAATTATTTAAAACCTATGGAGATTTATATCAGATATCTGGAACTTATCGCACTTTGGCCTCCTGTTGTAATGAGCAAGGAAGGTATGAGGAAGCATTAAGTTATCTATCTGAGGCTTTAGGATATGTGAACCGCCATCATGAGAAATTTTATCATTGTACAGATACGACAGATCGTCTTCGCCCTTATGTTCCCATGGCATCCACTTCCATCGAACTTCAATGGATTAATGATGATGGTATCAAAACGGTTCCCGAATGGATTGCCCGCTTTCGTGAACAACTTAGTGTAACTTATGCTGCCCTGGGAATGAAACCGGAATCTGATTATAACAGAAACATTTATCTTGATATACTTGATTATACACGACAAGACAAAGAACTGGAAAGCCGCTATATTGCATTAGAAAAGGAATCCGAGCAATTAACCGGCTTATTGGCTGTTGTCATTATCGGAATTATAGTACTGATTGTGCTGTTCTGGATACTAAACAGACAATGGAAAGTTCGCAATACATTATATATTGCCAAGTTGAAACGTACTCTCGATATTTGCAGAAAGATTACAGCTTCCGTACCTTCGGATGCAAATGAAGTGGATGATGTCATAAGTGCCATGCACACTGCAGTAGGTGAAGATATTCTGCAGTTGATAGGAGCATCGCTATTGCAAATTGTCGTTTACGAAAATGAAACGAAACAACCGATACAGTATGATGGCAGTTGTACTCGGTTTATTCTAAGTGTCCCCAACAAAGAACAACCGTTAGGAGAAATAAACTTGTATTCTTCACAGAAAATGAAAAAGGATGATAAAGCTTTGATGAAGGTTATAATTCCTTATATATCATGGACATTGGAAAACGGACTGGCTTTTATTTCATTGGGAGATGAACGCAAACGGCTGGAAAAAGAACAATATATACACGAACAACATTTGGCAGAAAACAAACGGCAAAATCTGGTAAAGAAAGCATGTCTCTTCATTGTTATGGGTATCATGCCTTATATCGACCGTATTATTAATGAGACGCATAAGCTTACAGTGAATAATTATATTGACAATGAAGACATTAAGAAAAGCAAATATCATTATATAGATGAATTGATAACCCGTATCAACGAGTATAACGACATCCTGGCTTTATGGATAAAGATGAAACAAGGAACACTTAGTTTAAGTATTGAAAATTTTGAATTAAATGACCTGTTTAAGGTCTTAGTCAAAGGAAGAAAGACCTTCGAAATGAAGCAACAGACATTGACGATAATACCTACCGAAGCCATAGTAAAGGCAGATAAGGCACTAACACTCTTTATGATTAACACTCTAATGGAAAATGCCCGTAAGTATACCCAACAAGGAGGGAAAATTTCTGTGTATGCAGAAGAAAACGAAAATTATGTAGAAATATCTATTCAAGATAATGGTTTGGGGCTTTCTGTAGAAGACAAAGAACGAATATTGAGTGAAAAAGTATATGATTCCGGAAAAATTGGTTTACAAAGTACCGAGAATGCAGCAGAACTTCAAAAGAATAAAGGACATGGGTTCGGACTGATGAATTGTAAAGGCATTATCGATAAATATAGAAAAACGAACGACATCTTTCGAATATGCACATTTAATATTGAAAGTGAACCGGGCAGAGGCAGCCGCTTTTATTTTCGCCTCCCCAAAGGAATACGGAAAATACTGATGTTGATTCTTATATCTACTCTATCGCTATTGAGCAGTTGTGGAGAGAATCATTTGGAGCGACAGGAAACAATGACACCGGAAGACTCCGTCCAATGCTATGACAAATGGTTAACGGCAGCAAATAATTATGCTTATGATGTATACAATTGCAATATCGAAGGACTTTATCAACAAGCCTTATCATATGCTGACAGCGCATTATTTTGCCTGAATGCCCACTATAAACAGTATTCTCATCAAACAGCACCTTTATTGAGATTGGAAGGAGAAGGGACGGCAGCCGAACTGGAGTGGTTCAATAATCATTTTGACACGGATTATTATACCCTGCTGGACGTACGTAATGAATCAGCAGTGGCATTTTTGGCGTTAGGCCATTTAGATGCTTATCGATACAATAACAATGCATATACTGCGCTTTATAAACAGATAAGTGAAGATACTTCTCTTGAGGAATATTGCCGGCAGATGCAACTGTCGGCAAATAATAAGATTGTCGCTATTATTCTTTGTATTATCATATTGCTGCTGTTACTGACAGGTTATTATTTGCTTTATTTTCGCCATCGTTTGCTGTACCGGTATAATTTGGAGCAGGTGCTTGAGATTAATAAACAGGTTTTTACAGGATCTTTGCTGAACGAACAGGCCGACAAAGATATTGCGGAAAGTTTGGTTAATGCCATGTTTGAGGGAATAAATGAATTAATTGCCATTGATGTACTTGGCATAGCCGTTTATAGTGAAGACAGTCATAACTTGAAATGCAGTTTTTCTTTATCGGATGAGGGAAATGAGGATATGCGTGAACTTATGACACGTTGTTTTGAGACACAGACTGTATATTGGACAGAAAAAAATCGCATTAAATGCCTTCCTTTGTGGGTGGAAACCGGAGGAGAAAATCGTTGCACCGGTGTACTGGCTTTAAGATGTTCTTTTGATAGCGAGCGCGAAGATGACCGCTTAATGGTAGAGTTAGTAGCCGGATATGTTGCTATAATCGCTTATAATGCGGTGGTGCTGATGGCACAAAAATATCGTGATATAGAGACGGCTCAAGACGATGCTCGCCGGGCTATCCGTGAAGAAAACCAGCTTCATGTACAGAATTTAGTTTTGGACAACTGTTTGTCCACCATTAAGCATGAAACAATTTATTATCCTAATAAAATAAAGCAGATTATCGACAAACTAAACAATGAACCGGTTCGTGAGAACGAAAGAAGACAAATAGAGACTGTAAGTGAGCTGATTAGTTATTACAAAGATATTTTTACAATATTAAGTTCCTGTGCTGCTCGACAATTAGAAGAAATAACTTTTAAACGCAGTATTGTAAAGGCCCAGGATTTAGCTGATTATGCAGAACGCTACATGAAACGTGTGGGAAAACGTTTTTTTTGTAAAGTAGAACTAAAAATAAAAGTGGAAAATGTTTCAATGCTTGGAGATATGATTCAATTAAAATATATGCTTGAAAATTTAATAGATGAAGCCTTGTCTTATGAGGTTGACGGAAGACTGTATTTACATATATATAAGGACACAGACTTTGCCAGGTTCGACTTTATAGATAAACGTCGCGATAAAACTCAAGAAGAACTGAATCAATTATTCTATCCGCATTTATCACGAATGAAACGTGGTAGTGAAGGAGTTCTGACAGGTACGGAATATCTAATATGCAAGCAGGTAATTCGTGAACATGACGAGTTTGCAGGCAAGCGTGGCTGTCGTATTAATGCCCAGCCGGTAAGCAATGGAGGTTTTATGATATGGTTTACTATTCCTGCAAGATAACAAAATAATGAAATATAATAAATCAAGATAATATGGAAAGCAAGAAATTTAAAGTTATAATTGTTGAAGACGTTAAGTTAGAATTAAAAGGTACTGAAGAGATTTTCAGACATGAAATTCCTAATGCCGAGGTGATTGGTACAGCTATGACTGAAAATGAATTTTGGGAACTTCTTAAAGTACATACTCCTGACATGGTATTACTCGATTTAGGATTGGGTGGTTCCACTACCATAGGTGTAGATATATGTTCTTCTTTACGGAAGAATCACCCTGAAATAAAAGTACTTATATTCACAGGTGAGGTGTTGAATGAAAAGCTTTGGGTAGATGTTTTGAATGCCGGTGCAGATGGTATTATTCTCAAAACAGGCGAGCTTCTGACGGCGACCGATGTGCAAGCCGTAATGGATGGTAAGAAACTTGTGTTTAATTATCCCATACTCGAAAAAATAATAGAACGCTTCAAACAATCTGTCGCGCAAGAACAACGCCGGCAGGAAGCTATCATCAATTATGATATTGATGAATATGACGAACGTCTTCTTCGACATTTGGCACTAGGGTATACCAAAGAAATGATTACAAATCTAAAAGGTATGCCTTTCGGTGTAAAATCAATAGAAAAGCGGCAAAACGATCTTATTAATCGCTTGTTTACTATTAATGAGCGAAGCGGTGTCAATGCATGTCGTCTTGTAACGCGCGCTTTAGAGTTGCGTATTATTGATATTGATAATTTAGAGCCGGATGAAGAATAATTACTATTTTCCCCATGTAGCTACATTCTTCTTTTTATTGACAGTAATAGTGGCATTAGTCTCATGGATAGGCAGTATTTACGGGCTTGGCACAGTGCAAAGTCTGCTTAGTCCGGAAGGTATCCGCTGGGAGCTTAGACATATTACAAGTAATTATGTTAAGGCTCCTGCTTTGGGAATTATAATGATCTTACTCTTTGGTCTTGGAATAGCTTCTTATAGTGGCATGGTTAATGCCATTGGCAGGATTTTGAAAAGAGGAAAGCAGTTAACGCGAAAAGAAAAGCGTGCCCTACTGTTTTCTGCTTGTATTTTATTTATCTATTCGTTGACAATCATCATGACTACTTTTGCTCCTTGGACGATATTGCGAAGTATTACCGGCTCTTTAGAAAATTCACCTTTTCAGCAAGGCATATATTATCTTATTTCATTCGGGATAGGTTTGTCAGGAGTAGTTTTTGGCTATACTTCCGGGCGTTTTCGTAATGACAGAGATATAATTCGAGGAATGACTTTCTTATTTATTCGCTTTGCCGATTATTTTGTTATTTTGTTTTTTATTGTTCAGTTCTTCTCTTCCCTACTATATACTAATTTGACAGAATGGATTGGAATAGACTCAAGCATAATGGTTTACGTCTTTCATGTTTGTTGTTTTATTCCTTTTATTGGAATGTTAAATAGAAAAAAATAAGTTATGAGCGAAAAAAAGTTGCTAAGATTTTTGGAACTTTTGATAAAAGCTATTATCTTTGCACCCGCAAACAAGGATGGTTCCGTAGCTCAGCTGGATAGAGCAACGCCCTTCTAAGGCGTGGGTCCTGCGTTCGAATCGCAGCGGAATCACTTAGCAGAAAGGCTGATTATCAAATGGTTAATCAGCCTTTTTACTTTTCTAATTAGCTGCTATTGATTAAAAAAAAACGAGAAAACTCTCACTTTTGAGCAATTTACCTTGTCGAAATCTTGTCCGAGTGTTTTCTCTAAATTTTGAAACTATGGCAACAATCAGATTAGCTCTAATCCCAGCAAAGGTGTTAAGTGATGGATCTCACAAAATTTGTATAGCCATCCATCACAAAGAAGAAACAAAGTACATTGTCACTCGATTCAAAGTCGACAGTCTTTCACAATTCAAAAACGGGCAAGTAGTCAAACGTCCAGACGCAGCACTAATCAATACCAAACTACGTAATATACTCAATGAATACCAAGAGAAACTTGACAGCATCAAATGCATTCAGGGTTCCTTTGGGGTCAGCCCGAAAAAACTTCTATTTTTAATTATGACTGCACTGATAGTAGTTGGATGTAGTAAAAGTGATGAAGAAAAAAGTGACATTCAGGAAATTTGGCTAAATGGATACAAAGCTCTTACTCCAGAGTCTGATTACGAAAATATTTCCACCACATTTTTATTATTTAAGGCTGACAACAATGAGGAATTTGATGTGAAAAAGCAAACTTTTTCAGGGAATATACTTGATTATCAAAAAATACAAGATGAAACTTGGAATTTGCTGTC
>OJSC01002812.1_pt1 | contig 12828 bp, 9 predicted proteins | sample 1599361 | NCBI WGS metagenome assembly OJSC01 (sample SAMN04168656, study PRJEB22393) | human gut metagenome | biome: human gut microbiome; feature: stool | host: Homo sapiens | collected 2014-03-17 | reverse complement strand
TAACTGTCTCTCCGGTTGTGAAAGGTATTGGCGCGCTGGCCATAGTAGTACGGACTTCCGGTCCTTTGGTGTCCATTAATATACCGATGCGGTCAGATACTTCGCGTACGTTTGTGACAACACGGTTCAAACCTTCTTCCATCATGTGAGCTGTATTCAGGCGCACAACATTCATTCCTGCGTTGTATAATGAGCGGACAAATTCCACATCACAACGTTGATCAGAAATAGTAGCAACAATCTTCGTATGCTTTAACATATACCTTAAAATATTATAACCTATTATTTACCACTTTTGTAGTTGACAGTTGACAAGTGACAGTTGACAGTTAGAGCGAATCTGTCAACTGTCATCTGTCAACTGAAAAAGGTCTATAATATCCCTTTTATTTCCTCCAGACGTTTAACTGTATAGGTAGGGGTAAACTCCTGGGGCGGCAGATCCTGCGGATTGAACCAAAGCTGGTCTATCCGTGATTGGTGGGCGCCGAATATGTCGGCCTCGAAACAGTCGCCGATCATCAGCGTTTCGGTCGCCTTGCCGCCCGTCGCCTTGTCGACGACGTTCGAGGCCGCGCTCTTCAACGCCTCTTTCCAATCCTGCCCGACGGCCGGTACAACGCAGCACGCGGCCAGCAGGCACATCAAAAGTCTCTTCATAAATTCCGATAATTTGTTTCGTTCACTCCTTTTCGAGCCGGTCGATCTCGGCGAGCCATACCGCGGCGCTCGCATCCGACGGCATCCGCCAGTCGCCGCGCGGCGACAACGCCACCGAACCCACCTTCGGCCCGTCGGGCATCGCCGAACGTTTGAACTGCTGCGAGAAAAAGCGGGAGAAAAAGGTCTTCATCCACCGCAGGATCGTCGCCCGGTCGTAACGCCGGCCGAACGCACGTTCGGCCAGAAAAAGTATCTTCGCGGGCGAAAACCCCTGCCGGACGAAGCGGTAGAGGAAGAAGTCGTGCAGCTCGTAGGGGCCGACCAGCTCTTCGGTCTTCTGCGCGATACCGCCCTCTGCATCGGCCGGCAGCAGTTCGGGCGAGACGGGCGTGGCGGCCACGTCGCACAACACCTCGCGCACACTCCCTTCGGCGCAGTGCGCAGCATACCACTCGACGATATGGCACACGAGCGTCTTGGGTACCGAGGCGTTGACGCCGTACATCGACATCTGGTCGCCGTTGTAGGTCGCCCAGCCCAGCGCCAGTTCCGACAGGTCGCCCGTACCGACGACCAGCGCACCTTCGCGGTTGGCCACGTCCATCAGAATCTGCGTCCGTTCGCGCGCCTGCGCATTCTCGTAGGTCGTCGAGCGGTCGTTTTCCGGCAGCCCGATGTCGCGGAAATGCTGTTCGCAGGCGGCGCGGATCGGTATTTCGCGCGCCGTGACGCCCAGTCCGCGCATCAACGTCAGGGCATTGCCGTAGGTGCGGCCGGTCGTCCCGAAACCGGGCATCGTGATCCCCACGATCCCCCGCCGGTCGAGTCCCAGCCGGTCGAACGCACGCACCGTCACGAGCAGTGCGAGCGTCGAATCCAGTCCGCCCGAAATGCCGACGACAGCCTTCGTGCTCCGCGTATGCGCCAGCCGGCGCGCCAATCCCGTCGCCTGAATGTTGAGAATCTCCTCGCAACGGCTGTGCCGCCGGTCGTCCTCCGCCGGTACGAAGGGCATCGCCTCGACCGTGCGGTCGAACGGACGGTCGTCGGCCACGGGCATCGTCACGGCGACCGTGGTACGGCCGCCCGCGCCGCTGTGGCGGAACGTCGTCGTGCGGCAGCGGTCGTTGCGCAGCAGCTGGCAGTCGACGTCGGCCACGACGAGCTGCTCGCCGAGCGAGAAACGCTCCGACGCGGCCAGCACCGCGCCGTTCTCGGCCACCAGCGCATGGCCGGCGAAGACCAGATCGGTCGACGACTCGCCGAAACCGGCCGAGCAGTAGAGGTAGGCTGCGCGCGTGCGCGCCGACTGTTGTACGACCAGCTGCCGCACGTAGTCGCTCTTGCCCACGGTTTCGGGCGACGCCGAAAGATTGAGAATCACCTCGGCACCAGCCGTAGCCGCCTCCGCCGACGGCGGGGCCGGCACCCACAGGTCCTCGCATATCTCCACCGCGCACCGCGCACCGCCGATGTCGAACAGCAGGTCGGGTCCGAACGGCACACTCTGCCCGCACAACTCGATCTCGACCGTCGGGCGCCCCTGACCCGAAGCGAACCAGCGCGACTCGTAGAACTCGGCGTAGTCGGGAATATGACACTTGGGCACGACACCCAGTACTTCGCCCGCGGCCGCCACGACAGCGCAGTTGTAGAGCATGTCGTCCACCGCGACGGGCAGGCCGACCACGAATGCCGTGTTCAGTTCCGCCGTACGCCGCAGCAGCTCCGCAAGGGCCTGTTCGGCAGCAGCCAGCAGCGCCGGTTGCAGGAAGAGATCGCCGCAGGTATAGCCCGTTACCGACAGTTCGGGAAAGAGAACGACCTCGACGCCGCGTCCGGCCGCTTCGGCCACGAGCGCGGCGATCCGCTCGCCGTTATAGGCGCAGTCGGCCACCCGCACCGAAGGGATGGCCGCCGCCGTTTTCAAGAATCCGTACCGATCCATCGTCAGGCGCTATTTGGCCCACAGCTGCGCCAGGTTCAGGATCACCTGCACGGCCTTGCGCATCGTCGTGAGCGAGCAGTACTCGAACTTGCCGTGGAAATTCATGCCGCCCGTGAAGAGATTGGGGCACGGCAGTCCCATGAACGAGAGCCGCGCACCGTCCGTACCGCCGCGGATCGGACGCACGAGCGGTTCGACGCCCGCCATCCGCATCGCCTCCATCGCCTTGTCGATGAGCTGCGGATGCGGCTCGACCATTTTACGCATGTTGAAATACTGGTCTTTCAGCGTGAGCGTCAACACCCCGTCGCCGTATTTTTTCTTCAACAGGTCGACCGCGCTCCACAGATAACTCTTCTTCTGTTCGAACTTCGCGGTGTCGTGGTCGCGGATGATATAACTGATCTCGGCGCGCTCGACCGTCCCGTCGAAGCCCACGCAGTGGTAGAACCCCTCGTACCCTTCGGTATGTTCGGGACGCTCTGCGGCGGGCAGCATGGCGTTCAGCTCGCAGGCCACCTCGATGGCGTTGATCATCTTGTTCTTGGCATAACCCGGGTGGACGTTGCGGCCCTGCACGGCGATCTTGGCGCTGGCGGCGTTGAAGTTCTCGTACTCCAATTCGCCCTCCATGCCGCCGTCGACCGTATAGGCGAAATCGGCGCCGAAAGCCGCGACGTCGAAGTAATCGACGCCCCGTCCCACCTCCTCGTCGGGGGTGAAGCCGATGCGGATCTTGCCGTGCGCGATCTCGGGGTGCGCCAGCAGATACTCGGCGGCGGTCATGATCTCGGCCACGCCCGCCTTGTCGTCGGCGCCCAGCAGCGTCGTACCGTCGGTGTGGATGAGCGTATGCCCCTTGAAGAACGCCAGTTCGGGGAAATCGGCCACGCGCATCGTCAACTGACCGTTAAGCACGATGTCGCCGCCGTCGTACTCCTCGATCGTGCGGGGACGGACGTCCTTGCCGCTCATGTCGGGCGAGGTGTCGACGTGCGCGATAAAACCGACGACGGGCGCCGACTCGCAGCCCGGCGTGGCGGGCACGGTACCCATCACGTAGCCGTGCGCATCCATCGTCACTTCCGTCATTCCCAACGCCTTCATTTCGTCGGCCAGCTCGCGCAGCAGCACCAGCTGCTTGTCGGTCGAGGGGAAGGTCCGGCTCTGCTCCGACGACTGCGTGTCGTAGGAGACGTATTTCAGAAATCGATCTTTGAGTTCCATATCTTATTCGTTACAAATGAATTACTCCTGTTCGGGCTTCGCACGCATCGTGTGCCAGGCCATATAGCCGATCAGGGCCGCATACATCGCAAGCCCCAACCATTCGGCGCCGTTCGACGACGCCCACTGCCCGAAGTACCAGTCGGCGCCCGCGAATTTCAGCACGGCTGAAACGACACCCATCAGCGCACCGCCGGCGATGAAGCCCGACGCAATGAGCGTACCGCGGTCGAGCCGCGCCTTGTTCACGGCGTCATCCTTCGAGCGGGTCGAGACGTACCAAGCCACCAGACCGCCCACCACCAGCGGGGCGTTCAACTCCATGGGGATGAACATCCCCAGCGAGAAGGCCAGCGCCGGCACACCGATCGAGGTGAGCACCAGCGCCAGCACGGCGCCGATGAAATAGAGCACCCACGGCGTCGTGCCGCCCTCCATCAAGGGCTGGATCACGGCCGCCATCGCATTGGCCTGCGGCGCCACGAGCGCACCCTCGCCCACGAAACCGTAGGTGCGGTTGAGCACGATCATCACGCCCGCCACCGTCGCCGCCGAAACGGCCGTGCCGAGGAATTTCCACGCCTCCTGCTTGGCCGGCGTCGTACCGATCCAGTAGCCGATCTTCAAATCGGTGATGAAGCCTCCGGCCATCGAAAGGGCCGTACAGACCACGCCGCCGATGACCAGCGCGGCCGTCATGCCGCTCTTGCCGCTCAGTCCGATCGAGACGAGCACCAGCGACGAAAGGATCAGCGTCATGAGCGTCATGCCCGACACGGGATTCGTCCCCACGATGGCGATGGCGTTGGCCGCCACGGTCGTAAAAAGGAAAGCGATCACGAAGACGATCGCGAGCGCCACGAGCGTCTGCGCCCAGTTGCCCAGCACGCCGAACTGGAAGAAGACCAGCAACGCCGCCAGCGTGGCGATCACGACCGTGAGGATCAGCCGCATCGTCAGGTCGCGCTGCGTACGCACGGTCGTCTGCTCGGCGGTCTTCTTACCGCCCAGCTCCTTCACGGCCAGCCCCAACGCCTGACGGATGATCCCCGCCTGCCGCACGATGCCGACGAGCCCGGCCATCGCGATGCCGCCGATGCCGATCGGCCGGCCGAAATCCTTGAACAGTTGTTCGGGCGACACGCTCGCCGCATCGGGGATCACCGATCCCACCAACGGCACGACGAGAAACCACACCAGGCACGAACCCGCGGTGATGATCGTGGCGTATTTCAAGCCGATGATGTAGCCCAAGCCCAACACCGCCGCGCCGGTATTGAGACCGAAGACCACCTTGAACTTGTCGGCGCACATCGCGCCGAAATCGCAGATGCGCGTCGAAACCGATTCCGTCCATGCCCCGAAAGTCGACACCACGAAATCGTACAGTCCGCCCACGGCACCGGCCACGGCGAGCAGCTTGGCCTGCGCGCCGCCCTTCTCGCCCGACACGAGCACCTCGGTGGTGGCCGTCGCTTCGGGGAAGGGATACTTGCCGTGCATCTCCTTGACGAAATAGCTGCGGAACGGGATCAACAGCACGATGCCCAGCAGACCGCCGAACAACGACGAAAGGAAGATCTGGTAAAACGCCGCGTCCAGCCCCAGGATGTAGAGCGCCGGCAGCGTGAAGATCGCCCCGGCGACGATCACGCCCGACGAAGCGCCGATCGACTGGATGATGACGTTCTGGCCCAGCATGTTGCGCTTGCCGAGCACGCTGCCCATGCCCACGGCGATAATGGCGATCGGGATCGCCGCCTCGAACACCTGTCCGATTTTGAGTCCCAGATAGGCCGCCGCAGCCGAAAAGACGACGGCCATGACGATGCCCATCCCGACCGAATAGGGCGTCACTTCGGCGGGAGCGGCCGACGCCGGCAGCATCGGCGTGTACTCCTCGCCCGGCGCCAGCTCACGGTAGGCGTTCTCCGGCAACGAGGTCAATTGTTTTTCCTGTTCCATTCTCGTTTTTTAAGTTTGAATTCGCGTCTGATTGACAAAGTTAGGAATTTTTTCGAAAAATCGATCTTCCGCCCGCCGAATTCGGCCGATCCGAAAGGAACGAACGCGGACACCCGACGACCGTCGGGCATCCGCATACTATCCGCGCTTTCTCCTGCCGGACACAGGACAAGCATCAGCCAAAGCACTGACCGATCACAACCACTCGATCAATCGTTCCAGTCCGATCCCGTGCGACCCTTTCAGCAGCACGAACTTGCCCGCAAACGGCGACGCCTGCAACGCGGCGGCCGCTTCGTCGCACGTGGCGAACAGACGCACCCGTTCGTCGCCGCACCCCATCGCACGCCACGCGGCGGAGAACTCCGTCCCCACCAGCCACAACTGCTCCACGTCGCCCGCAAGCGCCTGTTCGACCGCCGCACGATGCTCCGCCGCACTCCACGCCCCCAATTCGAGCATATCGCCCAACACGGCGACCTTGCCGCCGACCGACTCCTCGCCGAGGAAATTGGCCAGCGACGCCTGCATACTCGACGGATTGGCGTTGTAACAATCGACGACGAGCGTATTGCGGGCCGTCGATCGCCGCTGCGAGCGGTTGTTGTCGGGCCGGTATGCGGCCACGGCGTCGCGGATACGCTCCTCGTCCACGCCGAAATAACGGCCTACGGCCATCGCCGCCGCTACGTTCAGGCGGTTGAACGCCCCTTCGAGCCGATGCCCGACGCCGTCGGCGATCGCCGGATCGTAGAATTCCACCGCCAGATTTCCCCGTTCGGCGGCCATTTTCACCAGCGTCCCGTCGTCGCGCCGCACGAAGGCACGGCCGCCGTTGGCAGCCAGATAGTCATACAGCTCGCCCTTGCCGCGCCGCACACCTTCGACACCCCCGAATCCTTCGAGGTGCGCCCGCCCGACGTTGGTAATCAGGCCGAAATTGGGCTCGGCGATCGCACAGAGCAGGGCGATTTCGCCGCAGGCGCTCGCCCCCATCTCCACCACGCCCAACTCCGTGTCGCGCGTCATCGCCAGCAGCGTAAGGGGTACGCCGATATGGTTGTTGAGATTGCCCTGCGTGGCGTAGACCGCGTATTTTTCGGCCAGCACGCGGCTCACCAGCTCCTTGGTCGTGGTCTTGCCGTTGCTGCCGACGATCGCCAGCAGCGGAATGCCGAGCCTGCGACGATGCTCGCACGCCAGCGCCTGCAAGGCCGCCAGCGCGTCGTCTACCGTCACGATCCGTCCGGCATAAGCTTCTCCGGCCGACGCCGCGACCGCCGGATCGTCGACGACGGCGCAGGCCGCACCGGCATCGAGCGCCGCCAGGGCGAAGCGGTTGCCGTCGAAACGGTCGCCCCTGAGGGCGAAGAAGATCGTCCCTTCACCTGCCCGCCGCGAGTCGGTCGCGACGGCGGGGTATCGCTCGAACAACGCATAGAGACGCTGCGTTCCGAGCCGTTCGTTTTCGTTCAATTGTCAATCGTTATTCATCGATTATCAGATATACTCCTCGCCCTTGTTGAACTTCACCTCGTCGATATACTTCTTGATGTTCTGCTCCTCGCCGCGCGGGCAGATCATCAGCACGTCCTCCGTATCGACGACGATGTACTCCTTCAACCCGCTCACGACGGCCACCTTGCCTTCGGGCAGCGAGATGATGCAGTTGCACGTATCGTAGGCGTAACAACCCTCCGCAGGCTTGGCGTTGGCGTAACGGTCCTTGCGCGAGAGCTGGTAGAGCGAACCCCACGTCCCCACGTCGCTCCAACCCACGTCGGCGTTGGAGCGCACGTAGACGTTGCCGGCCTTCTCCATGACGCCGTAATCGATCGAAATGGGATGGCTGCACGAAAAGACCCGTTCGACGGCCTCGTCCTCCTGCGGCGTACCGAACGCCGCCTCGACCGACGAGAACAGCGCATGATGTTCGGGCAGGTATTGGGCGAAAGCCCGCACGATATCGCGGACCTTCCAGACGAAAATACCCGAATTCCAGAAGAATTCGCCGCACTGCACGAAGGTCTGGGCCAGTTCCAGATTGGGCTTTTCCGTAAAACTCTTCACCGGACAAATGGTCTCGTCGGCCGAGGCCTGTATATAACCGTAACCCGTTTCGGGGCGTGTGGGACGGATGCCGACGGTCATCAACGCATCGTGGCCCGTCACGAAATCGAGGCACTCGCCGATGATCGAGCGGAACCCCTCCTCGTCGACCACCCAGTGATCGGCCGGCGTGACGATCATCTGCGCTTCGGGATCGTGTTTCCGCAACCAGTAGGCGGCGTAGGCGATGGCCGGCGCGGTATTGCGGCCGATCGGCTCGCAGAGAATCTGTTCCTCGCGGATCTCGGGAAGGATATTGCGGATCAGTTCCTTGTAACGTCGGTTGGTCACCACGATGAAATTTTCGTCGGGCACCAGCGGCGCGAAGCGTTCGAACGTATGGCGCAGGAATGATTTGCCCGTCCCCATGATGTCGAGGAACTGCTTGGGCTTGTTCTGCCGGCTCAGCGGCCAGAAGCGGGTTCCCACGCCTCCCGCCATGATGATACAGTAGCGATTCATATCGTATCTCGTTTGATTGTTCCTGAAATAATATACAAAGATACGAAAAGTCGAGGGCAGAAGCAAACATTCATGTTTGATTATGCCGAGACGGAGTATCTTCGGTGAAGTCAAAGATACGAATAAGTAAGGACAATGTCAAATTTATTCGAACATTGCCGAACGGAAATATCTTCGGCAAGCCAAAGATACGAAAAGCCGGAAGCAATGCAAATTAATTTGCTTTTTGCCGAGGCGAAATATTCTCGGTGCAGCCAAAGTGCGATCTCCCTTTGTCAGTCCGCGGCCGGCGGAGGATGTGTCGGAGGCCGCAGGCGGAGCGATGCCGCCCTCTGCATGGGCGGCTGCGGGCTTCCGCTCTTCGGCTGCGGCCGAAGAGCGAATCTTTCGAAACTGTATTTTAGCAGGCCTCCGGCCTGCGGGATCGCACTGCAAAAACAACCTAATTCTCACTTCGGGAAGCATCCCGCACCTCCGATTGGGTGTCTCCTGCAAGGAGCGGATTTACCACCTTTTGTCACCGAAAGGTGGCGCCAAAAGTGTCCGCAGGGCACCTCCGTCGGGATCGGACGGAGCAATGCGGAATTTGCGGTGCGCTGCGCGCAACGATGATTATTTGCTGGTCTCCTGTTTTAGCAGGTCTCCGGCCTGCCGGACCGCACTGCGAAAAGAGCGGAAAGATTCCTACGCTCCACTGCATTCCGTCCGGAACGACAAATCCTGTCATCCTCAGGAGGAAGTCCAAACCAATTCCGACACAGGCATCGCCCCCTGCATCGCCCCGCAAACAGCGGAGAAAAAGGCCGTGTCCGATCGGTTTTCGGCACATTTGCCCGAAAACCGAAAAATAATTCGTAACTTTGTCGGTCAATCTATCAATTGTCGGGCACGAATATGAAGATCAAGCTCTTTACCATTCCCAACCTGCTCACGCTCTCGAATCTGCTCTGCGGGATGATAGCGACGGTGGCGATACTCACCGACGGCGACCTGCATCTGGCCTTCTGGCTGCTGGTGCTGGCGGCCGTCTTCGATTTTTTCGACGGCTTCACGGCACGGCTGCTCCACCAGTCCTCGCCGATCGGGTTGCAGCTCGATTCGCTGGCCGACATGGTTTCGTCGGGCGTCGCACCGACGGCCGTCATGCTCACACTGGCATGGCAGGCCGGCAGTTCGTGGTGGACGGCCGATACGGGAGGCCCTTGGAGCTGGATCGTACTGCTGCTGGCCGTCGGGACGGCGCTGCGGCTGGCGAAATTCAACATCGACGACACGCAGCGTACCGAGTTCTGCGGACTCCCTTCGCCCGCGGCGGGCCTCTTCTGCGCCTCGCTGGGTCTGCTCCACGCCGAAGGGATGCTCTCGCTGCCCTATGAAGCCGTACTGCTCGCCGCGGCGGCGACGGCCTGGCTCATGATCAGCCCGATCCGCATGTTCGCACTCAAATTCCACGGCTTCGGCTGGAGGGGCAACCGGCTGCGCTATCTCTTTCTGGGGGCGTGCGTCGTACTTATTCTTACGCTCGGCGCATACGCAATTCCCGCGATTTTCGTTCTCTATGTCGTAGTCTCGCTCGTCCGGTGGCTCCTGCAAGGACTCAGGGCGGCCGAAGCCTAAGAAAGAAAACGCATGTCGAAACGGCTCGGAACATATCTGCTCCCGGCAGTGCTGCTCTTGGCGGCGCTGCTGCCGGGGCGTGTCTGTGCCCAGCTCGACGCCCGTTCTCTCATGCGAGCCCAGCAACGCGGCGAAAACACCAACCTCTACGGAGTACCGAACCCCGCGCCCGAAGACGAGGAGGGGCAGGCGCAGCAGCCCGTCGACTCGACCAAGGAGAAGCGCATCAAAAAACCGCTCGAATCCTACTTTTTCAGCGATTCGATCCGGGCGCTGCCCAACTTCAAATGGAACGTCTCCCAGGATTACAACCGCGTGCGGATCGAACCGCTCGACACCACGCTCACGGCGTGGCGAATCGACTACCCCTTCTACCGTAACGGCGTGGGTGATGCGCCGATCGGCGCGCTCGGCCAGGGATCGGTTCCGCTCAACTATTTCGAGCGGCCCCAGTGGCAGGATTTCAGTTTCGCCTCCCCGTTCCACTCCTATATTTATGACATGCGGAACGCGCCGTTCTACAACGGCAAACGTCCCTTCCTGCAAATGACCTACATCGAATCGGGACAGAAACGCTACCGCGAGACCAATTTCGAGATCCGCCACGCGCAGAACATCTCTCCCTCGACCAGTTTCAGCATCGACTACAAGTCGCGCGGCACGCGGGGACTCTACGAATGGTCGCGTACCAAGAATCAGAACATCGCCGTGACAGTCGCCCACACGGGCAAGCGCTACTCCGTACATGCCGGTTACGTCAACAACCACATCGAGACGCAGGAGAACGGCGGCGTGGTGGGCGAATGGGCGATCCGCGACACGGTCTTCGAGATGCCGTCGGGCGTACCGATGCGGCTGACGAACGCCAAGGCCGAAAACATCTACCGCAACCACGCCTTCTTCCTCACGCAGTCCTACGCCATTCCGCTGCAACGCGTCACCGAAAACGATTTTTCGCTGGCCGACCTCTCGGCCGTATTCATCGGCCACTCGATCGAGTACGATATTTGGAGCAAGACCTACACCGACATCTTCGGCACCTACACCGACGAACGCGGGTCGAAAGACGAGAACGGCAACTTCGTCGCCACCGAGGGCCACGAGTATTACGACAACTGGTTCATCCACCCCGACGCCTCGCGCGACACGCTCTGCGAACGAAGGCTTTCGAACCGCCTGTTCGTGCAGGCGCAGCCGTGGGACCGCAACGGCGTGATCGGCACCATCGACGGCGGCGTGGGGTTCGACATACACACCTACTCGCAGTTCGCGCTCGGCGACTACATCACCGGCAAATACCGCCGCACGCGAAAGACCAGCTATTTCGCCTACGGGTCGATCGCCGGCAAAATCAAGAAATACGTCGACTGGGACGCCAACATGAAGGTCTACCCGTCGGGGTACAGAGGCGGAGACATGTCGCTGGGCGCACACCTCGCGCTCAAAGGCTATCTCCGCGGTCACGCCTTGATTCTCGAAGGACGTTTCTCGAACGAGAAGCGTTCGCCGGGTTACTGGCAGGAGAATCTCTTCTCGAACCACTACGTGTGGTCCAACTCCTTGGCCAAGGAGAATGAAACCCGTATCGAGGCTTCGTTCCGCGTGCCGGACTACGCGCTGGAACTCGCCGCATGGCAGGGTGTCGTAAAGAACAAGATCTATTACGGCCCCGTCGGTCCCGGCGACTCCAACGTAGGCGTCCTGCAACACGACGGCAACGTCAGCCTGACGAGTTTGTATGCCCGCAAGGATTTCCGCATCGGCGGACTCCATCTGGACAACAGGGTATTGTTGCAGTGGAGTACAAATCAGGAGGTCATACCCGTTCCGCTCGTGAGCGCCTTCCTCTCGTACTATTACGAGTTCTGGGTGGTGCGCGACGTGTTGAGGCTGCAAATCGGTCTCGACGGCCGCTACAACACGAAGTATTACGCCCCGGGCTACAATCCGGCCCTGTCGGCGTTCTACAACCAGCGCGAAACCGAGGTGGGGAACTATCCCTACACCGACGTTTTCGTCATGGGCAAGTGGAAACGAATGCGCATCTTTCTGAAATATCAGCATGTCAACAGGGGGCTGTTCGGCAACGGCGACTACTTTTCCGTGGCCCGCTACCCGCTCAACCCCGGCATGTTCAAGATGGGTATTTCGTGGGGATTCTACGACTGATCGATCGGTGTACTGTACGGCACGCAGAGAGCTGCCCGCAACGTAAAACTTTATGTTAAAAAAGACATTTTTAACGTTCGTGTTCTTAACATTGCTGACTACCTTCTACGGTCTGAACGCCAATTTCGGCCCCTACGGCAACCGCACGGCAGGCAGCTTCATCGGCAGCGCCGAAAGGACGGAGATCGCCCACACCATCTCGGTTTACGACGAACTGATCCGTTCGGTCAGCGAAGAGGAGGGTTACGACTGGCGTCTGATGAGCGCCATCGCCTACCACGAATCGCGTTTCTCGCCCGACATCGTTTCGAAACGGGGCGCCGCCGGACTGATGCAGATCATGCCCGCCGTGGCGCGCCAGTTCAACGTGACGGGCGACCGGCTCCTCGATCCGGAGACCAACGTCCGGCTGGCGGCACAGGTGCTCTCGAAGATCGACGCCGGACTGCGTTTCGCGCCCGGCACGCCGGACGACGACCGGATGAGCATCATCCTGGCCGCATACAACGGCGGCATCGGCCACGTCAACGACGCACGCCGGCTGGCGCGCAGCCACGGCGAGAATCCCGATTCATGGGAGACCGTGGCCCGCTATCTGGCGCTCAAAGCGCTGCCCGAATACTACGAGCAGCAGGAGGTACGCTGCGGCCGGTTCACCGGCGGCAGCC
>OJSC01002797.1_pt1 | contig 12928 bp, 10 predicted proteins | sample 1599361 | NCBI WGS metagenome assembly OJSC01 (sample SAMN04168656, study PRJEB22393) | human gut metagenome | biome: human gut microbiome; feature: stool | host: Homo sapiens | collected 2014-03-17 | reverse complement strand
CGTGACCACGGAAGCACCGGATTCGATGGCCGCAAGCACGAACTTGCGGGCCACGGTGGTGCCGCCGATGAGCTCGATGACGATGTCCGAGTTGGTGGCCACGCTCAAAGTATCGGTGGTGACGATGGACTGGTCGATCCACGGGAACTTCTCAGTTTCCTTCGGGTCGAGGCAGGCGACGCCGGTCAGTTCGACCGGGCGGCCGATACGAGCGGACAGTTCGTCCTTCTGCTCGACAATCAGGCGGGCGGTCTGGGAGCCGACGGTGCCGGCACCAAGCAGGCCTACGCGAATCGGGGTTTCGTTGTTGCGAGCCAATTCAGGGTCCTTCCAAAAAGTTTTCTATATCCCACCGCTATTTTACGGATTATTTCCGACAGCAGACCGAAAGTACTCATCAAAGCTGACGGTCCTTTTCGTATTATGACGGATTTGGCCGCACATTACAGACTGTCAGGCGCTCGCCTCTGCACGTGGATCACTCGCTGACGTCGAGGTTGAGTAGGTCGTCTACGGTCTGGCGGCGGAGCATGACGTGCGCACCGGACTCGCTGACAGCAACCACCGCCGGAATCAGCGCTTGGTTGTAGTTGCTGGCCATGGTGCGGCCGTATGCGCCGGTAACCGGCACGGCGAGAATGTCACCGCGCTTCAAATCGGCGGGCAACTGCACCTCGTGAACCACGATGTCGCCGGATTCGCAGTGCATACCGCACACACGGGCAAGCATCGTTTCAGCGGAACCGGTGCGATTCGCCAGACGCGCGGTGTAGTCGGCACCGTAGAGTGCCGGGCGAATGTTGTCGGACATGCCGCCATCCACAGACACATACACGCGCTCGGCAATCGGGTTGCCGTCACTGTCTTTGGCATCGGACAAGTGCACGTGCTTGATGGTGCCCACGCGGTACAGGGTTACGCCGGCGGGCGCCACGATGTAGCGGCCGGGCTCGAAGCTGATGGCCGGGGCGGGCATGCCGAGCGCACGGTTGGTGCTGTTGACCGCATCCGCCAAGCGAGTGAGTTCCACGTCAATGTCCATTGAATCTTCGCCATCGGTGTAGGCCACGGAGTAGCCGCCGCCGAGGTCGATTTCGGGCAGGATGTAGGCGTCGGTGGCCCACAGGGTCTTGCGCAGCAGCATCATGCGCTTGGCCGCGTGAATGAAGGCGTCCGCATCGTGGATGTTGGAGCCGATGTGCGAGTGGGCTCCGACCAGTTCGAGTACGTCCTGGTTGGCGAGGATGGTCTTGAGCACGGCGATGGACGGACCGTCCGCAATGGCTTCCATCGCGGCGGCCAGCGCCTTGTCTGTGTCGGAGACTTCCTCGTGGCTCAGGTCGTACGGGTACTTGACGTCGTAGTGCAGCTCGCGCTCTGATTTCTCGGTCTTTTCCGCGCCATTTTCCGGGGAATGCGTCGCAGAGATACGCGCGTTGGTAGCGGCAGGCGTCACGTCTTTGAGGTCGTTCAGCACGTCGAGCACGGCGGCGTCGGCCCCGGCGGCCAGCAGCGGCACGCCGAACTTCTGGTCCTCGTGAGCAGTGGAGATGTACTCGTGGCCGCCGGCGTGGACACCGACGGTGACGCGCAGCATCACACGGGCGCGTTTGCCGAGCTTGCGGGCGATGGCAGCAACGCGCTCCGGCTCGTCGGGCTCGTCGATCACGATTTTGGCGAAGCCCTGTTCGATGGCCAGCGCGATTTCCTCATCGGACTTGTTGCTGCCGTGCAGCACCAGACGACGTCCGGGAACGCCAGCGGCGAGGGCGATTTTCATCTCGCCCATCGTGCAAGTGTCCACAAACATGCCGGCCTCGGTGACCAATCGCACGACTTCTTTGGACAAGAACGCCTTGCCGGCAAAGCTCACGTGCGTAGTGGAGGTGTTGAATGCTTCGGCGGCAGCGCGCACGAAGTGCCTAGCACGTGCGACTACTTCATCAGTGTCGATGAGATAGAGCGGCGAGCCGAACTCGTCAAGCAGCGATTCGGCGGTACGACCATGAAATTCGATGGAGCCTTCGGCATTCACAGCCGTAGCGGCCGGCCAAATTGGAGAAATAGGCATAATCACATCTTTTCGGGGGCGGTGACGCCGAGGAGGTCGAGGCCGTTGGCGATGACCTGCTGGACGGCGTCATTGAGCTTCAGGCGGGCGGCGGCACGGGCCGGCTCCGGGTTCTTGGCAATCTCCAAGGCCTTGCGAGCCTCGTCGTCGCCACGGGTTTCCGGATCGGTCAGGGCCATCGGCACCACGCGCTCTACGTTGTACCACTTGTGATAGGTGGCGGCCAGTTCTTCGAGGTAACGGGCCACCTTGTGCGGCTGGCGGTCGTCGGCCGCAGTGGCGAGCACGCTCGGGAATTGGGCGAGGGCGGCGAGCACTTCGCCGTCGGCCTCGGTGTCGAGCAGGGCCAGGTCGGCACCCTCGTAGCTGATGCCGGCGGCGGCTGCGTTGCGGTCCACGTTCTTGGAGCGGGCGTGCGCGTACTGCACGTAGTACACCGGGTTGTCGTTGGTGTGCGAGGCGAGCAGGGCCAAGTCGATGTCGAAGTTCTGGTTGTAATCGGAGCGGGCCAGCGAGTAGCGGGCGGCGTCCACGCCGACCACGGAGACCAGGTCGTCGATGGTCACGACGTTGCCGGCGCGCTTGGACATGCGCACGGGCTTGCCGTCCTTCATCACGTTGACCAGCTGGCCGATGAGAATCTGCATGTTCTTGCCGGGCTCATCGCCGAAGGCCGCGCACATGGCCATCATGCGGCCGATGTAGCCGTGGTGGTCCGCGCCAAGCATGTAGATGGCCACGTCGGCCGGGTTTTCGGCGCGATGGCGCTTGTCCCAGTAGTAGGCGATGTCGGCGGCGAAGTAGGCGAACTCACCATTGGACTTGATGATCACACGGTCCTTGTCGTCGCCGTGCTTGGTGGATTCAAACCAAGTGGCGCCGTCCTTGTCGAAGATGTCGCCGCGGGACTTGAGCTCTTCGATGGCGGCGTCGACCTTGCCATCGGCGTACAGGCTGTTTTCATGGAACCAGACGTCGAAGTTCACGCGGAAGTCCTTCATGGACTTCTGAATCTCGTCGAACATCATCGGTACGGCGCGCTTGCGGAATTCCTCGCGCTGCTCGGAATCGCCTTCGCCGAGCGGTTCGCCGTCCTTGTCCACGCCACCGTCGACGCGCGGCAGGTTCAGGATGTCGACGCCGTCGGCCTGGGCTTCGTCGATGACGCGCTTGGCGATCTCGTCGATGTAGGCGCCCTTGTAGCCGTCGATCGGGGTGGTCTCGCCGTGGGCCGCGGCGACGAGCGACTTGGCAAAGCGGTTGATCTGCTCGCCGTGGTCGTTGAAGTAATATTCGCGCACGACTTTGGCGCCGTTGGCTTCGAGCACGCGGGCCATGGAGTCGCCGACGGCCGCCCAACGGGTGCCGCCGATGTGGATCGGGCCGGTCGGATTGGCGGAGACGAATTCGAGGTTCAGGGTCTCGCCGGACAGATGGTCGTTCTTGCCGTACGTGTCACCGGCTTCGAGCACGGCGTCCACCACGGCCGCCGCGGAGGCGGAGTCAAGCGTGATGTTGATGAAGCCGGGGCCGGCCACCTCGACGGATGCGATGCCGTCCGCCTTGGTCAGTTCGGCGGCGAACAGCTCGGCGAGATCACGCGGCTTCATGCCGGCCTTCTTGGCCAGCTGCATGGCCGCGTTGGAGGCCCAATCGCCGTGCGCGCGGTCCTTCGGGCGCATCACGGCGAATTTGGCTTGCGGTGGAATCAGGTCGGAGGTCAGGGTGCCTGCCTTGCCTTCGGAGACAAGGGTGTTGGCAATGTTGAAAATCAGTTCACTAAGCGCTTCTGGACTCATTCCTCCAAGAATACCGGGCACGCTGACAGAATCAGTCTTCCTGTCCATCCTCACGATGGGGTTGCGATACGTCCTGCGGAACGCTTTGCAAGGCGTTCTGAGCATCGTCCTGCCCGCCATGCCGTTTCGCACGCCACGCCACGGACGCGTAGTAGCCCGTGTAGCACAGCGCCACGAACGGAATCATGGTCAGCAGCGTGGAGCGCTGCGACGGATCGCAAATCACCAGAACCAGCGCGCCGACGCACATCACGATCGCGGCGATCGGCACGAACGGGTAGCCAGGCGCGCGGTACTTGAGCTCGCCAACCGTATGTCCCTGCGCGAGCCATTGGTGGCGGAATCGCAAGTGGCAGACGGAAACCGACGCCCACACCACCAGTGTGGCCAGGCCGGAAACCGCGACCAGCGCGAGGTAGACGGTCGAAGCGGCCACCACGGAGGACAGCAGCGCCAGCAGCGAGCCGGCCATGCTGAACATCACCGCGAAAACGGGCACGCCGTGGAAGTTCGTTTTGGCGAGCTTGCGCGGAATCATACCCTCCTGCGCGAGCGACCACACCATGCGCGAGCACACGTACAGGCCGGAATTCGCGGCGGACAGCACCGCCGTGAGCACCACGAAGTTCATGATGTCGCCGGCGAACGGCATGCCGATCGACTGGAACACGAGCACGAACGGGCTGGTGTCGACGCCGGACTTGTGCCACGGGATCAGCGCGGCCATGACGGCGATCGAGCCGATGAAGAAGATCGCCAGACGCAGCACGGTGGTGTGCACGGCCTTCGGAATCGCCTTGGACGGGTCCTTCGTCTCGCCCGCCGCGACGCCGACCACTTCGGTGCCGGAGAAGGCGAACACGACCGTCAGCAGCGTGGAGAAAATCGGTAACACGCCGTTGGGCAGCCAGCCGTCGCTGTAGAAGTTCTCGAACATGGGCGCGTGGTCATAGCCGGCGATCGGAATCGCGCCGAACATGGCCAGCAGGCCAATGATGATGAACGCGATGATGGCGAACACCTTGATGGACGCGAACCAGAATTCCGATTCGCCGTACAGGCGCACCGACAGGATGTTGAGCAGGAACACGACCACGATGAACGCGGCCGACCAGACCCATGCGGGCGAATGTGGGAACCAGCGTTGCATCAGCAGGCCCGCGGCGGTGAATTCGGAGGCGAGCGCCACCGCCCAATTCAGCCAGTAGAGCACGGCGATGGTGAACGCGGTGCCGGGGCCGATGAAACGCTTCGCATACAGGTGGAAGCTGCCGGCGTACGGCATGGCCACAGACAGCTCGCCGAGGCTCAGCATGATGAAGTAGACGAGCAGCGAACCGATGGCGTACGCGATGATCGCGCCGATCGGGCCCGCCTGATGGATGGTGTAGCCGGAGCTTAAAAACAGGCCTGTGCCGATCACGCCGCCGAGCGAGATCATGGTCAGGTGGCGCGTTTCCATCTTGCGTTCCAGGCCGCCCTGTTCGACGTCGGGCTTTTCTTGCGATTGCGCCATGCTTGCTTCCGGCTCCTCTTACGTTTGGTTGGGTACGGCACATAGTTTGGCTGGCCGCACAATCGCAAATACTATACGTCAGACTCACGGCAACGTGCGATGGTCGTCCATAGTTCGCGGAAGTGTGCAGAAGCCTGCGGAAGTCCGTAAAAAAGCGTCAGCCCGCATGCTGGAAAAGCGTGCGGGCCGTTTGATCGCAGGTAGCGGTAGGCAATCGCAGTAATCGCAATGCTTGCGATACCTACGAAACGTGCGGAACGCTCAGAGCGCGGCGATGGCGTCGATCTCGACGAGCGCGCCCTTCGGAATGTCGTTGCCGCCAAAGGCCACGCGGGCCGGCTTGACGGAGCCGATGAAGACCTTGGCGTATACGTCGTCGACCTCATGGAAGTCCTCGACGTTCTTCATGTAGATGGTGGCGCGGCACACGTTTTCGATGCCGCTGCCCGCGGTGTCGAGGATGTGCTTGATGTTCTTCAGCGCCTGCGCGGCCTGCTCGCCCGCACTCTCGCCGGCCAGTTCGCCGGTGGCCGGGTCGATGCCCAGCTGGCCGGAGACGAACACGAATCCGTTGGCCTTCACGGCCTGGCTGTAGGCGCCGAGTGCTGCCGGGGCTTCGGAGGTGGCCACTGCTTCCAGCTTTTCGCTCATACTGTTCTCCTTTGTCGTAAGGTATGTTGCCGCAAGGTATGTAAACGCGCGCCAAGTATGTGCCAATATGCCCGTACATGCGCTATTTGCGTCGCACCTGAAATCATACTTTTCCGATGGGTGGAAGCGGGAAAAACCGTTCACAGAACGATATGGCCGGAGTTGGCACCACACGGCGCAGCAGGCACGAAAACGGCGGAATCGCAAGGAAAACCGCGGAAAAATACAACAAACGAGCAACAAAAAGGCTCCAGCCGTTCGACTGGAGCCTTGCCCGGTGGGCTTGATGGGGATCGAACCCACGACCTTCTGTTCCGGAGACAGACGCTCTATCCGCTGAGCTACAAACCCATGCAACGCACTACTGTACACGGTCTGCGCCCGTTTGCGACACGATTCGGCGAAAAACGTGACGCAGACCTTGCAATCGTTGGGAAAGTCAGTACGCGCGCTCAATGCATCAGAGTGCTCGGCGCAACCAGCACGCGCTGCACGCTCAGTACATGAGGGTGGCGAGGCGACGACGTGCGCGCTTCAGACGCTCGTCGGTCGGCTCGGGGATCGTGAAGTATTCGAGCAGACGCTGGCGCACCGGCTCGATGTCGGCCTTGTGGCCCGCCGCCACGAAATCAAGCAGACGGTCGAACGCGTCCTGGATCTGCCCGCCGATCATGTCGATGTCGGCGACGGCAAGCTGCGCGTCCACATCGTCCGGCTTGTCGGCGGCAGCGGCACGCACCACGCGCACGTCCGCATTGGCGGAACGGGCCAGCAGCAGCGCCTTCGCACGTTCGCGGGCGGCGCGCGTATCGTTCGGATCGGCTTCCAAAACCTTCTCGTACGCGGCGGCGGCACCGGCGTAATCGCCCTGCTGTGCCAGCATGTACGCTTCCTGATGTTCCGGCGGCACCTGATCCTGCACACTGCCGGCGGATGCGGAATTGGCCGCGTCGGAATCCGGATCGCCCGAATACGGAGCGGTGCCGGTCACGCCGGCCTGCTGTGCGGCGGCGATAAGCTTCGGCACGACCACGTCTGTGATCTGCTGCAGTTCCTCGTCGGACGGAAGGCCCTGCAGAATCGGCATCGGACGGCCGCCGATCAACGCGAACAGCGCCGGCGCGCCCTGAATCTGGAACGCCTGTGCGATGGAGGGATTGGATGCGATGTCGATGCGGGACAGCTGAATCTGGCCGTTGAGCTTGTTCACCGCGTCACCCAATGCGCGTGCCATGGCGAACAGACGGTCGTCGGTCGGCACCCACAGGAACAGCAGAATCGGGAACGTGGCGGAGGTCTGCACCATGGCCTGGAACGTGTTCTCCGTGGTGTCGATGACATATCCGCCAGCCGCCGGAGCGCCGCCCGCCTGCCCCGGCTCGGCCTTCACCTGATGCTTGAGCGCTTCCAGATCAACGGCTCCCGCCAATGAAACACCCGGATGGAACGCTTGCTGCTCTGCCATACTTGCCTCCAAAAACACGAAATCGTTGCTGGCACCAACTATAGGTGCCAACAACGATTTCCCGGTTTTCATTCCCACGGATGCGCGATAGGCGGAAAACCGCCGACAATGCGCGTCCAAGGACCCGTCGTTTTACAGCGCTTCGACCTTCACCGGCTGGCGTTCGGAACCGACCGCGGTGATTTTCTGCCCGGAATTCGCCGGCGGAACATACAGCGCGATGACGTTCACATAGCTCGTCTTCATGGTGCTGGTGGCCTTGCCATTGCCGAACAGCGCCTTTTCCGCGTCAGAGGCCGGCTGCGATTCACGGCCAGCGCCGGCGGAACGCGTCCATTCGGAGTTGATCTGCGCCACCACCAGATCGCCGCCGTCCGCGGAACGCATGACGCTGATGGCTCCATTGACCGGTTCGAAGGTCTGCTGCTGCGTGCCTTCGTTAAGCTCCATGGCCTTCTGCACCTGGGCAGTCAGATCGGCAAGCTTCGATCGCAGATCATCATCCGCGAATTTGCTGGCGTACTTGCTGTTCGCCCCGTTCTGCAGCAGGTCCGCATACGCGTCCACCGCCGCTTTCGGCGTCATGACCAGACCGGTGTCCGTAGGCGTTCCCTGCGCGCTGCCGGTTTTGGAGATTTCGAAACTCGGCATCTTCACGCCGGAGAACAGTCGCGCCACACCCCACAGCTTGTAGTTCTGGCGTGCGGAATCCTGCCTGAACACCAGCAGACGCTTGGACTGCTGGTCCTTGGTTGTGGACGTGATGGAGAACACGGACCGTGGCCAGCCGGCATCCGTGGAGATCACGGCCTGGGCCAGATCCGTGGGGATGGTGGTCTTACGGTCAAGATTGCCCGTGGCTTTCGCTACGTTCAGCTCGCTGGTGCGGATGTCCAGTTCCGGACCTTCGAGAATCGTCGGCAACGTATCAGTGTCACGGTTCTGATTGCACTGGTCGAGCGTTTTGAGAATCCTCGTGCGGACCTTTTGCTCCTGCTTGGCGCTCAAGTTCGGCGCATCCTGCCGGGTGGTGGCTTTCGGGGTCGGCAGCTGGCCTTCGCAACCGCACATGCCGACGGCCATTCCCAGCGCGAGCATGGCCGCGATAATCGCCTGACTACGCTTCCTCATCACTGGTCCTCCTCTTGGCCGTCTTCCTGCGTTTCCGTCTGAACCTCCTCTTGGGCAAGACGAGCGAAATACGCGGCAAGCTCATCCTGCGAGATCACGGAAGTCGCCTCGTCGTCAACAGACGATTCGCCCGCCGTCGATTCAAATACTGTCGATTCGGACACAGTCGGCTGGCTTTCCGCAATCGTGTTCTGCTGGTCGGCGACCAGGTTACGTGCCACAGGATCGACGATGACGGGCTGTTGCGTTTCCTCGAACGACGACGTACGACCGCCGGTGCGATGTTCCGCATGGCGACGCCTGCCGTGACGCGACCTGCTCCGTGCCCTGTTGCTGGCGGCGGTTTCGGCGTTCTTCACCCAAGCCGAAACCTCGTTCTCATCGCCTTCGTTGACGCCAACGCCTTCGACCATGGCGAAAGCGCGCTTGTTGCGGCGCTTATGCGGCGGCATGGCGAATACGGAAGCGGAAAGCACGGCGAGAATCGCCAGCAGTCCGCCGGCAAGATACAACGGCATGGCGAAATTCGGCAGGTTACGACGGTCCCAATTCAGAGTGACCGTATCCCCCTTGCGGTTGCCGAAATCAATCAACGCCACAACATCCTCGGCGTTATTGCTGTTCGATCCTTTGACCTGCATATCAACGGCACCGTCATTGCACTTGATGGTGCGCCACATGTCGGAGTCCTTGAAAGCCACCTGGTTCTGGGAATTGTCCGCGGTTCCCTGCGCGGAGACCTTCATGGTGGAAAGCGTCGTCCAATCGGACAGACCGGAGACGCGCATGTACTTGCTTCCCGCAATCCATCCGGCAACGTCGCGCGCGGAACCTATGGCGATGCACACATTGGATTTCTTGTCACGGGATTTGGCCGAAATATTGACGCGGCTGTCTACCAGCTGCAGCACGTTCGGATCGGTGACCACGTATTCCGAACCGTTCACCGGAGCGGCGGCGGTGATCTCATTGTCCGGTTTCCAGACGGTTGAATTCAACACGCCAAACACGACGCATGCGATGGCAAGCAAGCCGAAAATAGGCGTGACGATGCCACGCATGATCTTCGCATGCCGGGTAGGGCCCGTCTCGATCTGCGGCTTCTCTTGTTCTTCCTGCAATACAGTCATAGCTTTTCCATTCTACAGGGTCCGTTTGCACAAGCCTGAAAAAAACATGAAAATCATGCTTTGCCGCTATGGTTGGCCCTATGCGTAAATCACTTCTTTCCAAGGCCGTCACGGCAGTCTGCGCAACGGTCATGTGCCTGGGCGTCACTGCGTGCGGCGGTAATTCCAGCGCGAAATCCGACAAGTCGAACTCGGATTCCTCCTCATCTTCCGAAAAAATCGGCATGCACCAGATCGCCGGCGTGACCGCCAAGGGCGAGCTCGGCAAGAAGCCGACCGTCTCGTTCAAGACGCCGATGACGGTTGAGGACAACAGCTACGTGGTGCTGCAGAAGGGCGACGGAGCCCAGATCGAGGACGGCGACCGCGTCTGCTCGCAGGGCATCGCCATCAGCGTCAAGGATGGTTCCGAACTGGCCAGCACGTGGGAGAAGAACACCCCCAACTGCTCCACCGTAGTCACCTCGGATACCAGCCAGATGACCGAGAACTACTACAAAATCTTCAAGAGCCTCAAGCTCAATTCCACCGTGGCGTTCGGCGTGAACGACTCGAATTCCTCCGGCACCTCGTATCTCATGGTACTCACGCTGGTGTCCAAGTCGAAGGACCTGAAGAAGGCCACCGGCGAGAAGGTCGCGGGCGTTCCGGCCGACCTGCCGAAGGTAACGCTCGCCAAGGACGGCAAGCCGTCGATCGACATGAACGGCTATAAGGGTTCCGATTCCCTGGTTTCCCAGGACCTCATCAAGGGCAAGGGCGCTGTGGTCAAGGATACGCAGTCCGTGATGGCGCACTACACCGGCTGGCTGCTGGACGGCACGCAGTTCGATTCCTCGTGGGACCGCGGACAGTCCTCCGCCTTCTCGCTTGACAGCGTGATCAAGGGCTGGAAGCAGGGTCTGGCAGGCCACACGGTCGGTTCCCAGGTGCTGCTGGTGGTGCCGCCGAGCCTCGGCTACGGAAACAAGGATCAGGAGAAGATTCCGGCGAATTCCACGCTGGTCTTCGTGGTCGACATTCTCGCCGCCTACTGATCCGCCGAACCGACTGATAGGTTCCTCCAAAAACAAAATAGCCTCCCCCTCGGGAGGCTATTTTCATATGCATGCAAGTCCTAGGGGAAATCGCGGCAACGCGTGCGGTATCGAGGCGTACCGAGGGAAGGCGTACGAAGGTACGTCGACCGAGGAACAACGAAGATAACGCTCCATTGCCGCGATTTCCAGAGTTGGAACCGAAAGAATCAGAACAACCGTAAAGAATCGTCCTCAGTGCCCTTCATCTCCTCGTAATCCAAAAGCAGGCATTTGAAACCGCGGTCCTGCGCGAGCACGCGGGCCTGCGGGGTGATGGTCTGCGCGGCGAAGATGCCGTGCACGGGGGCCAGCAGCGGGTCGCGGTTGAGCAGATCGCAGTAGCGGGTGAGCTGTTCGACGCCGTCGATGCCGCCGTTGCGCTTGATTTCGATGGCCACGTGCTCGCCGTTGCCGTCAATCGCCATGATGTCGACCGGTCCGATGGCTGTCGGGTATTCGCGGCGCACGAGCTTCGCGCCTTTGCCGATGCGTTCGATCTGTTCGGCCAGGTACTTCTGCAGATGGTCTTCGACGCCGTCCTTGATGAGGCCCGGATCCTCGCCGAGGTCGTACGATTCGTCCGAATAGATGTGCTGCAACGTCACTTCCAGCACGTCGTTCGATTTGTCGGCCGACGCGCGGATCACCTTTTGCGGCACTTCAGTATCAACGTCGTCATCGGCGTGGTCGGGGGTGATGTCCCTGATGCTGCATGGCGCGGACATCCAGTTGAGCGGCTTGTATGAGCCGAGTTCGGAGAAGATCAGCAGGCTGTTGTCCGCCTTGATGAGCAGCACGCGCTTGGCGAGCGGCAGGGAGGCGTTCAATCGTCCGGAATATTCGGCAGAGCAGTCAGCAACAATAATTCGCACGAGGCACTACCCTACCATGCGCGTCGCCGTACGTACGGCATACGTATTCGCGGCGGCGGAAAGCCACGTAAAAGACAAAAGCGGCCCGGTAATCGCAATACAAAAACATATTGCGATTACCGGGCCACCTTACGTCAAGCGGAAACGGCTTATTCGGCGCGCTTCACGTTGGTTCCACGCTCGACCGCGACGGTGAGCTTGTTCGAATCGAAGGAGATGAAGCCGTCAGTCACCTCGAAGGAGAGGCGATTGCCTTCAGGATCCACCACAACGATGGTTCCTTCCTTGATCACGGTCAGCACAGGCTCGTGGTCGGGCAGGATGCCCATTCCGCCTTCGGAGGCGGGAATGGTAACCGACTTCGCCGTGCCGTGCCACACAGGGTGGTCAGCGGCGACGATGTTCACCTGCATAGTCGATCCGGCCATCACGCACCGTATTCCTTCTGCATGTCGTGCCACTTTTTCTCGAGGTCGTCGATGCCGCCGATACCGGAGAATGCCTGCTCCGGAACGTCGTCATACACGCCGTCGCAGATGCGGGTGAATGCTTCGATAGTCTCGTCCGCCGGAACGTAGGAGCCCGGACGGCCGGTGAACTTCTCGGCGACGTAGAAGTTCTGGCCAAGGAACTGCTCGATCTTACGAGCACGGTTCACAGTGGTCTTATCTTCTTCGCCAAGCTCATCGATACCGATCAGGGCGATGATGTCCTGCAGCTCCTTGTTACGCTGCAGAATCGCCTTGACGCGGTTTGCACAGTCGTAGTGCGCCTGACCCACGTAACGAGGATCAAGGATTCGCGAAGTGGAGCTCAGCGGGTCGACTGCCGGGTAGATACCCTTCGAAGCGATGTCACGAGACAGCTCGGTGGTTGCATCCAGGTGGGCGAAGGTCGTTGCAGGAGCCGGGTCGGTGTAATCATCGGCCGGCACGTAGATGGCCTGCAGCGAGGTGATGGAGTGTCCACGGGTCGAAGTGATTCGCTCCTGCAGCGCGCCCATCTCATCGGCCAGGTTCGGCTGGTAGCCCACTGCGGACGGCATACGGCCGAGCAGGGTGGACACCTCGGAACCAGCCTGGGTGAAACGGAAGATGTTATCGATGAACAGCAGCACGTCCTGATTCTGTACGTCACGGAAGTACTCTGCCATGGTCAGTGCGGTCAGCGGCACGCGCAGACGGGTACCCGGCTGCTCATCCATCTGGCCGAAG
>OJSC01002787.1_pt1 | contig 12956 bp, 10 predicted proteins | sample 1599361 | NCBI WGS metagenome assembly OJSC01 (sample SAMN04168656, study PRJEB22393) | human gut metagenome | biome: human gut microbiome; feature: stool | host: Homo sapiens | collected 2014-03-17 | reverse complement strand
TTCAGGGTTGGTTATACTGTTCAATTATCAAGGTTCTTTGTGATTTTTCTTTGCCGTCTCAGCGGCAGCTCATATAATATATCACAGTCGCTTGCGTTTGTCAAGCACTTTTTCAACTTTTTTATTTTCATTTTAGGAAGTTGTTTTTCTTATTCAAACAATTTTCTAAACTGTTTTTAAGTTGTCATTATTGTGTCGTTGCTGTTTGCTGCAACGTTAAATATAATACCACTCCTTTCGCCAATTGTCAACCACTTTTTTCCTGTTTTTTTCAAAATCCTTCTTGTTTTTTTTCGACAAACAATTTATAATTTCCCCTAGAATGCAGGCATTCTTTTTTCGCATTTCAATGAAAGGATTTTTATTATGAAGCAAAAAATAGTTTTCTTTGATATTGACGGCACGCTGATTACTGAAGATGGCAATCAAACACTCCCGGAGAGCACTGTCTATGCAATTCAGGAACTTCGCCGCCGCGGTCATCTGGCATTTATTAATTCCGGACGTACCTTATTTAATGTAATTGAGCAGCCATACATTCTTCGTATTGGCTTTGATGGCTATGTATGCGCCTGCGGTGCTCATATCTTATACCGCGGCAAACACCTTCTTACTGCTACAGTTCCTTCTGAGGCGCATGCTGCTGTTATTGATGCAGCCCGCCGTTATCATATGGAGCTTTTGCTTGAGGGACCAGATTATTTTTATTTTGATCTGTCCATACCTATGAATGCTTCCAGACAATCTCTCTATGACCGCTTCCCAAACCACAGAGAGAATGTAGATATTCCAAATAAATGCTTTAACAAATTTGTTACCTGGGAAACGCCAGAAAGCGACACTGCTTCCTTTGTAAAGGCAGTATCTCCATGGTTTACTTACATTAATCGAGGCGGCGGATTCGGTGAATTTTGTATGCATGCCTACAGCAAGGCAACTGGCATTCAGTTTCTCGCAGACCGCTTCGGACTGTCACTAGATGACTGCTATGTAATTGGCGATTCTATGAATGATCTTCCAATGCTTGATTATGTACAGCACAGTATTTTAATGGGCAACGGAACTCCTTCTCTTCGCTCTCACGTTGAATATGTCACAACTGATATTCTCGATGATGGAATTGAAAATGCACTGGTACACTACAATCTTATCCCATGATAAAAGCCCGGAAGCAAAAACTTCCGGGCTGATCTTTTAAAGGAGCAATTTATCAAGCATGTTTCCATCCCAAAGAAGAATGTTCAGCTCATTTGCAAGCGTCACCGCATTCTTCGTAAAGCGGCTGTTCGTCATAACAACGCCTACCATGCAATGATAAAAATCGCGTCCGCTATAAATTTCCTGCACAGCGCGCACCCCAACTGGATTAGTATAATATTTGCACTGAAATGCCCAGCGCACTCCATCCTTTTCTGCAAATATATCAACACCATAATCTCCTGTTGTTGGTGTCAGTTCTACATTCTCGTATCCTTTTGCCGTTAAAATCTGCGTACACAATACTTCAAATTCCAATCCATCCTGAACTGGCTGATATTTGCGGAATTTCCGGCGCAGAAAAAATCCAATTATAAGTACTGCAACAAATGCAGCAATAATCGCTGCCAAGTAAATATATTCTATTTTTATTCTGTCCACAAAACAACTTCTCCTGTCTGAAGTGTTTTCGAAACATCAATCAGGCGCTGGTTCTCAGAACCACGAAACTGAAGTGAAATATTTTTGCGTGCCTCAATAAATGGACCATCCACGCAAACATCAATCAGCGATAAGATTTCTTTTGTTTCAGGACATTGCTCGCTCATCCATCCGCAAACGTCCTTTTCCCACACATAACCAGTATAACACCAAATATCCTTACCGGGACATTGCTTTTTAACCTTTCGAAGCAATTTTAACACTCCCGGCTGATTAGATGGATCAAGCGGCTCTCCTCCAAGCAGTGTAAGTCCTCTAACAACGCTGCTGTTTAATTTCTCTACAAGCGCATCCTCCACTGTTTCATCAAATAAATTGCCATAATTAAAATCCCACGCAATCTCATTAAAACAATTTTTGCAATGATGACGGCATCCGCTCACAAAAAGCGTCATACGCACACCTGGGCCATTGGCAATGTCATATTCCTTAATTTCTGCATAATTCATATTGTGTTCTCCTTTTTCTGCAGCCGCCTATGATTTTTTGTCTTGCACTGGTACATTCTGTGATCTGCCTCGCGAATCATCGTATAAATATCACCCGGCATTTCACCAAATTCTACTACTCCATATGAAAAGCTGATGTGGCGCGCTTCTTCCTGCAGCATAAACACAATCGGATTCTTCCTTAAAAGCTCATCAAGCATCATTTCTACTTTAAGTTTACTGCGATTAGACAGCACAATAAATTCATCACCTGCATATCTGTACAAAAACTCATTGTGGCTCAATGCGTTTTTCATCATCTTAGCAAATTGAAGCAGATATTGATCTCCACTTTCATGACCATACTTATCATTTACTTCCTTTAAGAAATTCAAATCAATAAATACAAGACATCCCTCTGCGTGATCGCTAAGATAACGCACTCCCTCAATCTCAAATGTAGCACGGTTACGACAACCCGTAAGTGAATCTCTTGCCATCGTCTTTCTAAGACGCATAAGACGAAGCTCTTCCTGCGTCAAAGAACGCACCATAGCATTATAATTATTCTGTTCCTGCTCTAACACCTCAATATAGCGCTTGCTAATCTGCTCATACTCACTAGGATGTCTGGAATTTTGCATTTGCTCAGATGCCTTCATCATAAGGCTGTAGATCATGCTTGTACTTCCAGTAAACAGTTCTGATTCAGCAAGAAATTTTCCAATTTCAACTACATCCTGAAAACGATTCTTAACAAGAAGAAGCTTCAGAAATTCTGCAAAATATCTGATACAAAATGAAATTCCACTCTGTGCTAACCCTGATGACTGCAGATTATGAATATAATGAACAAACTCATCTGCCACTTCTTCTGACTGCGGCTGCATATACAATTGCAGATAAAGACAGGTAAACTCTTTTTGAATGTCAAAAAATGATTTCTGATCATCAGGCACCTTCGTTTTAATCAGTTCCTCTAAGCCCTTCGCCGCATCAGCTGCATCATCAAGCTGTCCGAGTCCAATTTTAATATATACAAGACTGTCAAGGTACACAATTTCATTGATAATATCACTATTCCAAAAATCCACCCCTTCTGCTGCCGGATCTTTTCTTGTAACGTCAATCATTTTTTCCAGATAATATAATGCCTCTTCAAACAGATCATTCTCTGTAAAAGCAACTACAATACTATTATAGGTAGATTTTAAATTCATTCTGTCTGCATAGCCAGTCTCCACATATTTAAGTCCATATTCCACAATTTTAGGCTGAAAACCAGTTACGAAATAAAGACGCATAAGCGCCAGATAATACAATGCCTGATCTGCCGAATTAGGACAGTCCTCCAACAGCTTCTGGCAAAGTTCAATCATAGGAAATACACACTCGCGGTAGCTGCAGGCAAAGATACCATAGCTGGTAAAATACGCGGCAAGACTATAATCTTCACGCCACTCTTTTGTCTTACTGCTCTGCAGATACTCCTGCTCTAAATCCTTTATACAATCAAATGCATCCTGTGTACTCCAGACACCAGATTTAATTTTACTCATTAACTCTTCTACATCAACCATTTCATCTTTCCCCATAAAAATACAGCTGCCTATCTAACACCTGTTACAGCGACAGCTTTTTCTCCAAAAGCCACGTTGTAAGAATCATAAAAAGTGCCAGCTCAGCCAGATTAGCAAGTGCATATGGCCAGGACTGCTGCAAAAGATAGAGCAAATCAACTGTATCACGATATACCATCGGATGCAGATCTGTAATTACGCCTTGAATCTTTGACTCTGTATATATGCCAGCCACAAAAAGCGCAATCGTAACAACAAGCTTCAATCTGCTGTTTTGCAAAAGTGTTGCCGCCAGTGTAATGCAAAGATAAAGCATAGCCACTGTAGAAAACACAGAAAGCAGAAACGTAATAATACCAAACAGCGCCATTGATGCTACCTGTGCTGTATCGATTCCAAAATTTTTCATTACCTCTGAAATCACCTCACCCATGCTTTTATACACGGAATATTGATTTAAAAACAGTGAAAAATCAAGCCATCCCAGTGCACCAAGCGCTGCCGCAAGTATCACTCCAAGCACAAGAACAGTCAGCATCTTTGACAATATTATGGAAAGAGCGCTCACAGGCGTCATAAACACAAGATAGCTTGTCTTTGAATTAATTTCCCTATAATAATTAGTAATTGCAAAAATAAACACGGCAAAATAGCACACTACTGCATACAAAACAAGAATAGTTGACCATATGATTGCATAGTCCTGCGTCTTTCCGCGAAGTGCAATCAAAAAGCAAATCTGCAGCGCTGCCAGTCCTGCAAGCAAAACAAATAGTGCCGTTCTATTTTTACGAAGCTCATACTTTGATAAACGAAACATTTTTCTGTCCTCCAAATGATCACATCACACAGTCGCTATAAACTTCTTTGTAAAGTTCTGTCATTGTTTTTCCGTGATGTTTTGTCAGCTCATCCACCTTGCCACACATGACAAGACCACCATTTTTCATAAATATAGCATCATCTGTCATGCGCTCTAAGTCATCGACAAGATGACTTGACACAAGAAACGTTTTCGTTGGAGAGCAATACTTTTGAATCGTTTCCAAAATCTGATCTCTCGCAATAATGTCAATGCCATTTAGCGGCTCATCAAGCATAATAAGACTTGCATCACGCGAAAGTGCGAGCGCTGCCTTACCCTTTGCCATCATACCAGAAGACATCTTTGAAATCTTCATTTTAGGTTCCAATGAAAATGCTGACAATAGCTGTTCATATACCTGCGGCTGAAAATCTTCATAAAAGTCTGCAAAATAATGACCGGCATCCTTCCATGTCATATATGAGTAAAAATACGATTCTGTCGGCATATAGACTGTCTTTGCCTTACTATTTTTACCAACTGACTCCCCCTCAAATAAAATCTTGCCGCTGCTTGGATGAATCAGCCCTGCCGCCATCTTCATAAACGTACTCTTTCCGCTTCCATTTGGACCAAGCAGCGCATAGACACGACCACGTTCAATCTGCAGATTCAAATTATCTACCGCTCTGTGTGAACCATATTTTTTCGTCAGCTCACTGCATTCAAGTATTGTTGCCATTAAAGTTCCTTTCTGTCCTCGTCTGACTCGCCTTCATTTATAACACTTTCTGGCTGTTCTTTTTGCTCTGTTTTTTCCTGTGTCAGTTCCTGCTTTTCTTCCTCTGACCAAAGCTTTTCCTGCCGCGGCGTTATTTTTGACTTTTTGACATATTGCTCATCATATGCCATTAACATATCGTCTCTTTGATTATAGCGAAGTCCTCTCATTACAAGTCTTGTGATAACATCATAGATAACTGCAAAGAACGGTACGCCGATAATCATGCCGACAAAGCCCCAAAGTCCGCCAAAGAACAAGATAGAAAACAATACCCAAAAGCTAGACAAGCCTGTGGAATTACCAAGAATCTTCGGTCCAATAATATTTCCGTCAATCTGCTGAAGCACAATAACAAAGATCAAAAAATAAAATGCATGAAGCGGATTTTCCAGAAGCAGCCAAAGAGTTGATGGAACTGCACCAATGTACGGTCCGAAAAATGGAATTATATTTGTCACACCGACAACAACACTGACAAGAAGTGCTGACTTAATTCCCATCATATACGTTCCAATAAAACAGATCACTCCAATAATCAATGAATCAACAAGCTTACCCATTAAAAATCCGCTAAACATCTTATCGGCATAAATGATTTCATCCTCAATCAGTCTTGCCCATTTTTCCTTAAAAACACCGTAAAGAATCAGTCTGCCCTGCGCAAGAAAACGTTTTCGTCCTGCAAGCAGATAGATAGAAACGATCAATCCTAAAAATGCATTTTTTAAGAAACCAACAATATTTACTACCTGATTGCTAAGACCATTGATTATCGTCTGAAGCATCGGTGTTAAATCTGTCTTTAACCATTCACGCAGACGTGTGGACAGCTCTGCATATAAACCATCCCAGCTTTGCTGCATAGTCGGATATTTTTCTAACATATCGTGAAGCCACTTATTGCTGTTGTCAAGCTGATCTGGCAGCACACTTACAAGCGACAATATACTTGTTATCACCTGAGGAATTACAAGCATAAATAATGCAGTTACAATAGTAAGTGTTAAAAGCTCGCAAAATGTGATTGCCAGTGCAGATGCAATTCCCTGCGCATGTTTTACATGGGCACGCACTAAAAGCTTCCTTAATTCCTTCTCCCACCAGCGACATGTCGGCCTAAGCACATAGGCAATAACAAAGCCATAGATAAATGGCTCCAAAATGCCTATCAGATCATGAAAAAAGGCGCCAAATCCGCGGATTCGATAAAACAAAAAGAAGCAGACCATCCCGATCAGCAGGATGGCTACTCCCGTGACAGCAATTTTAAAATATTTCTCATCTTCCTTCTTTCTAAGCACTAAATTCACCTCCAAATTTTCTGCTGTTATTGTACACTTTTACATGCGCAAAGTCAAGCAAAGCTGGAGGATATGAAGGCGGACCCAAAAAATTAACCGCCCACTACTATTATAGTGGACGGCCAATGAAAAACCTATATTTAACTTTTGTCACAAATTTTATTTTTTCAGTTCTCTTCTTACTATCAGCACAATTGCGATTGCCATTAGTCCTACGCCTGCTGTGACCATCATCATACCGATGCGTCCTGTTGGATCTTCGATACCGAGGATACGTCTTGGTGATTCTGGTGGTGTGGTTGGCTGCGGCGCTGTTGTTTGTGGTGCTGTGGTTGGTGTTGGCTGACTTGGTGTCGTTGGTGCTGCCGGAGTCGTTGGCTGATATGGATTCGACTCTTCTTCCGGTGTTCTGCTCTCTGACGGTGTCGTTGACTCCGCTGGGCTTGTTGGCTCTGACGGTGTTGTCTCTTCTTCAGATGACGTACTCTCGTCTGAAGTTGTTTCTTCTGGACTTGTCTCTTCTGGTGTCGTTGAATTACTCTCGTGCGGATTGGTTGGTCCGTCCGGCTCATCTTCTTCTGGAATAGAATGCTTTGGAATAATACGGTTTTGGTAGATCAAATCGCCGTTTGCATCGCGTCCTGGAAGAAATACAAGTGACATAACTACTGGGCCATAGTCATCATAGGAACTTGGAACAATCAGGTACATACCAAATGGAACAGAAGAAATACTGCAGCGTCCTGTCACATCTGTTGCCAGTGTATATGTTGGCTGAATGTCTTTCTCATCTATCCAGATCTTTAAGCGTCTGCTCAGTGCAACTAGCTCTTTTGCAGTCTTCACATCTGTCTTATAACCACAATCTTCGAAATCAGGCATAAACTTTAATGACTGTCCGTCTGGTGCCGTGATGCCGTCTGTGATCTGATACATGCTGAAGATGACACCCTCCATAGGAGTGGATTCATCTTCCAATGTAATCTCCAATGAAACATCCTGCTCGTCTGCATTGACTGCTATAATCTGTACGCATGATGTTACCAGCAGACATATTATCAATAACAGGCCTTGCAAATATCGCTTTACTTTCATACTTTTCATACCCTCTTGTCTCCTTCCTATTATCGCTTTCTCTTGCGGCTATGCAAGAGAACCCAGATCAACAGCACTACTAGAATCGGCACTGCTACGGCTGGTGCAACCAACTTTGGTTCTATCTGAATCGCATCCGCTGTTACGCGAATGGCACTTGCGCTTGCCTTTGTCTCTACGCGGTGTCCTCTAACTAGAAGACGATGCGTATTGATTCCATATGGTGTACAAGTGACCAGTGTACACAGGTCTTTGTCTTCTTCAATCTCCAGATCTGACAGATCATCCGGTTCTACAATCCGAATCTGATCTACCTCATATGTCAATGTTTCATCCAGAACACGAATTAAAAATTCATCGCCTACTACCAACTCATCCAAATTGGTAAAAAGCTTAGCAGAGGGCAAACCTCTGTGTCCTGATAATACGGCATGTGTTCCCGGTCCTCCAACTGGAAGCGATGAGCCTTCGATATGACCAACTGCAATCTGAAGGATACCTTCGTCTGTACCATGATAGATTGGAAGCGAAACCTTGATCTTTGGAATTTCTATGTATCCCAAGATTCCGTTGTCACTGACATCTAACAGTGATTCATATTCTTCTCGCTCTTCGTCTGTCATGATCCAGCGGTTTGACTTACTTTTGAGCTGTTCGTTATATTCGTAAGCATCATCCCACATGTGCTCATACTGCTTATCATCTACTTCAGCAACTGCCTGTGCATATGTGGCAATTGCTCTCGACTGATGCAGCGAGTTCCAATAATCGCTGACGGTCGGATACAGCAGTAAGGACAGACCTACCAAGAGAATCAACAGCAATAAGATGGTAGTCATATTTTTTTTGATCCACTTCATAAGCTCTCCTCACGGTTGTATCCGGATGCCTCAAGAGAGGCATCCGATTGCAACCTTGTTTGATACTTTTTTTATCAACCCGGTAGGATACGAGGCGTTTCCGCGGCAAAATGGCTTTGTCGGCATCCCTTGTTCCCGCGGCGCCTTCTACGTTACTTCTCATCTAAGTATTCTTGAAAGCCCGCTCCACACAGGATGCCTCGTAAAGCACATTTGCCTTAGTCACGTCGGGAAGGTTACAATTTCTTTCCTCTACCTATTTAACCCCGGATTTTCACGTTTACACTTTAACCGTATCAGATTATTTCTTCTTCAACTACGATTAGCGTGCGCTCATGCGCTTCTTGGTGATCAGAAGGATTGCTGCGCCAAGAACAAGGATAGAACCAACAACGTAGAAGATTGTGGTACCCATGCCACCAGTGGATGGAAGGGTTGAACCGGACTTGTTCTCTACATCAGCACGCAGAGAACCTTCCTTCTTATCTGATGTAAGAGTAATCTCACCGTTTACCTTATCTCCTGACAACTTTGTTAAAACAGCATCACGAGTCTGTTTTTCCCATGTAATATCATGATCAGCAGTTACACTAAAGGTAATCGGGGAAATGGTATTGTATCCACTTGGAGTTGTGGTCTCAGTAAGGATATAATCGCCATCATCCAAACCACTAAATGTAAAGGAAGTTCCAGCAGTATTCTTTACTACAGCAATATCTTCTGTTGTTCCATCTACAAGCTTCTTAGAAAGTGTAAACTCTGCTCCTGACAATGGCTGTAAGTTTTCATTTACCTTGTTAATTTCTACTTTGTATGTAAATACAATAACATTATCCCACGGTGTCTCACCTGTCGGGCCATTTTCTCCACCCTGAGAATCATTTGGATTATTGGAGAACTGTAACTTTGCCTTGTTGACATTTCCATGCTCACCCAAAACAGCTTTTTCAGTTAAAACTGATTCATATTCAACAGTAATGACTGAACCTGCATGAACTCCTGAAACCTGCTTTAAATTAGCAAACTTTACTTCAAAAGTACATTTTTCTACATTCTCACCTGTTTCAGAGCCATCTACTACTGAATAGCCACTGGTAATCTTATTACCATCAACTTTAACTACAACAGTATTCTTATCAAATGCAAGACCTTCCTCTTCAACATCATGGAATGCAAAGTAATACTTATCGTACTTGTCATAATCAGCTGCTACTGTACCTTTTAACTGAAATGGAATGCGATCGCCGATATCATAGTCAGCAGAATCCTGCCATTCAGTCGTATCACCCGTAGTATCATTGGTATCCTTAATTTTCTTTTCAAAAGTAGGAATATCTTTCTTTGGTTGTATTTCAATATCCTTTACAACTGATACGATGTATGCGGAATATGTATCTTGACTCATATCTGCAGAACCTTTATCCTTGATTAAATAGTATCCTGAAGCTACTTGACATGGATGACCCGCTGAAACAGTTCCAATTGGATTTGATCCAAAATTAACAAATGGCTTAATAGCCGCCATCTGATCTGCATATGGCTTAATATTTACATCAGTAAGTTTCTTTAAATCTGCATCTGACACAGCACCTGTTTTGCCACTATTAATACCCCACTTCACATTAGACAAAACACCTGCTTCAGTTAAATCACCTGTAAAAATCTGATACACGTCATATGTGTGTGTATCATCTGCCTTTACACTAATTGTTTTTGTTGCTTCATCTGCGAATGCTACTACGCTCATTGCAAGTACCATGACTAAGCTGAGTAACAGAGCCATGACTTTTTTCATTTTCTTCATATTTTACTTCCTCGCTTTCTTTTCTATTCTTATCCTTTTTTGTTTTTGGGCTTTGCCCTCCCTCTGAATAATGCGTAGGAATTGCGTATATTGAGGGTTCCCCATGCTTGGGGAGTTTAGAGAATTTGTTACCAAATTCTCTTGCCTCCTTTCTGCATGTGTTTTTTATATATCAGGAACGCTGCCCCTGCTGTTAGGAGCACGCCGCCCATGGTATACCAATAGGTACCGGTTCCACCGGTTTCTGGGAGGGTGATTTTATCATCCTCTTTCTGATTGGTAATGTATATAATACCAGTTTGAATGCCACTATTATTGAGATAAGTCGTTTTATAACCTGATATTGTGACAGTTTCTTCAACAATGTAGTAATATAGAGTATCTCCATTAGCCTTCGGAAGATCTGACCAAGATGCCATCCAGTTATTTGCATCTGTTAGAGAAATATTCTCTAGTCTCTGTCCACTGCCTGTAACTGCCACTTCCTTAGAACCTGTGATAGGCTCATAGGCCTGTGGTGAATCATATTCAGGAGTCGGATGCGCGTAATTATACTGATTGCTAATGTTACTCTCAGTAATTGTAATCACCGTATCTGACATAATATTATCTATTTTATATTCATAGACAATATCTAATCCACCCCACTGGTTTAATCTTGTTGTTTTTGTGAACAGTTGTTTTTCTTCTTCGGTAAAATAATATTCTATATTATTTGCGTCAAATGCAATACTAAAATGACTTCCCTTTGCCACTTCGTATTTTTCTGATTTAATATTACCATCTTTTAAGTAATAATTTACTGTCACCGTCCATTTTGCCAGCTGTTGTTCCTGTCGGTAAACTGTAACCTTAATGCTGTCTGTTGGTGGATTTACTAATGTAGATCCATTTTTATTTTCCCAAACTTTCTTTACCACAATTTCAGTATTTTCGTTTGGAACATACATAACAGCATCTTTGCTTGTGGTTTCATAGAACTTAACTTCATTTGCATCTACTCCAGCTACTGAGAAAACACTATTCATAGCATTAATCGTGCTTTCTTTTGTCGCATTTGCTTTCATAAATACAAAACAAATTGGATTTGATAATTTACTATAGCCTGACGGTGCTTTTGTTTCCTTCAATCTATACAATGTTTCTTGTACAAATTCTTTCGGAAGTTCAACTTCTCCCTTCGCATTTGAAATATACTTTCCATCTGGATGATTGTCATCACTCACACGACTCCATATCTTTGATTGTGAATCATATTTTTCAATTTCAAATTCAGCTCCAGCAAGAAGATTTGTATAATCATCACTATCGACTTTATAAATCTTCAATGATCCCTTATCAACAGATGCACCAGATCCTTGATTATGAATTATGGTACTTGTCGATGACTCAAACTTTCCGTATAGTCTTACCTTATTGCTTATTTCTGGTGCATGCGCTGCTCCACATTCAATACGATACCTGTAAACAAATACACAAGCAGTTTCATCTGGCACTACCAAATTTAATACATTCTTTTGTTCATCATACTGTAATGTATATCTGGTTGAACTAAGTTCTGTACCTTTATAATCTGCTTTTGATGCATCATAATAATACAATCCAGTATTATCTAAATCCAAATACGCTGTTACACCTTGCGGTAAAGTTAACGTATCTGATAGCGATAATGTATCTGCATATGGATTCATATTCGCACCTGACGGATTAATCACAACAGAATATGCCGCATAATATGCGCTTATAGTACCCTTAGCATCTTGTTCAGTCTCTACTACTGCTGTTTTCTCAACCTTAATAGTTGGTCTTGTTACTGTAGTTGTCTGTGAATCCGAATTCGATCCCCATTCAACCTTATTAACATATGTCTTATCAGTCAGATTGAGATCCTTCCACTCATCCTTTATAGATGCGCGGTAAGTTATTGCCAACTTCCATCCTGTTTTTCCGCCATTCTTTGCTGCTGTTGCATATCCGTCTTGTATCGTAATTGTCATCAACGATCCGTCTTGTGGAATACTAACAATTGGCTTTTTATTTTCCGCAAAATCATACCACTGCTGACCAGCTGAATTATAATAATCAACTCTGTGTTGATAATTCTCTCCCTTTTCGAAGTAGTACCAACCTTCCACTGATTTCTCATCAATAACCATACCATTCGGTATATAATCAGTTAATGTTATCGACTGATCATTTGCACTCTCAGCATCAATAAGTATACGATAGTAAATATACTCATTTTTTAAACTATCATATGTAAATTCCTTAGTTCCGTCCACGAACTGAGGCATCTGAATTATACCTAGTGAACTTTGCGGAGTATTATAGTCTCTTCCAATATTCGCAATACTCTGCTTTGATAGAATTTTATCGCGCGTCCAGAAGCGCCGCTTTTCATCCAAAGGCGGTGTGCGGGCATTTTGGGAACCCGGCTTTAGCAAGCCGGTAAAGAAAAGTATCAAAGACGTGAAAAGCGTCACTTTAGCGTCATCCGATTTACCCCGGAGGGAAACCACAAGGGGGACAATAGCGTATCGGAAAAATCGCAAGTTGGGAAAACCATCTACCCACGACTGAGCGGCAAGACGCAACATTGTG
>OJSC01002727.1_pt1 | contig 13233 bp, 9 predicted proteins | sample 1599361 | NCBI WGS metagenome assembly OJSC01 (sample SAMN04168656, study PRJEB22393) | human gut metagenome | biome: human gut microbiome; feature: stool | host: Homo sapiens | collected 2014-03-17 | reverse complement strand
AGGCATAATCGAAAGGACGAAAACGCTTGGTCCGGCTAATGAAACGGCTTAGGAAACTCAACAACGCATGCAGGGGTTGAAAACCGGAGGAGACAACATCAGGAGACAGGTATTTGATTGATATGTTAAATCCCAAAGAATAATGACTGCCCCCAAAGAAGCGACTGAACAGTGCCACAATACTCACTCCCATGTTTTTACAGGTGGTTTTATATTATCCGATGATTTACTTATTTTACTGCCTCCTCCTAAACAAGCCACACCCGATATCTGTTTAATGAATAAACAATAATCTTTTAATATAAAAAAATGAGAACAAAAAACATTGCGCTAATCGCATTAACCATTATGCTATCCATTCACATACAGCGGATAGAAGCGTGCACCCGGGCTGTATACATCGGACCCGACAATCTGATTGTCACCGGACGTACCATGGACTGGAAAGAGGATATCATGAGTAATCTGTACGTCTTTCCGAGAGGTATCCAAAGAGCAGGATATAACAAGGGAGAGACGGTGACATGGACTTCGAAATACGGCAGTGTCATCGCTACAGGATATGACATCGGCACATGTGACGGAATGAATGAAAAGGGATTAGTAGCCAGCCTTTTATTTCTTCCCGAATCAGTGTACAAGCGTCTCGGAGACAAACGTCCGGTAATGGGAATCAGTATCTGGACACAATATGTGCTCGACAATTTCGCCACTGTGCGGGAGGCGGTAGATGAACTCAAAAAAGAGATATTCCGAATTGACGCACCTCAAATGCCCAACGGCTCAGCCTCCACTTTACACCTGGCTATCACCGACAATACAGGGAATACAGCTGTGCTGGAGTATCTGGACGGAAAGTTGGAAATACACGAAGGAAAAGAATATCAGGTTATGACAAACTCGCCCAAATATTCATCACAACTGGCCATCAACGACTATTGGAAAGAGATAGGAGGCTTGCAAATGCTACCTGGTACAAACCGTTCAAGTGACCGTTTTGTGCGTGCATCATTCTATATTCATGCCATCCCGCAGACTCCCGACGCACGCATTGCCGTTCCAAGTGTACTGAGTGTGATGAGAAATGTATCTGTTCCCTTCGGCATCACCACTCCCGGTAAGCCTCACATCTCATCTACACGTTGGCGTTCGGTTTGCGACCAAAAGAACAAGGTGTACTATTTTGACAATGTATTGACTCCCAATCTGTTTTGGCTCGACTTGAAAGAAATAGATTTCAGTCCGAAAGCGAAGATAAAAAAACTGTCTTTGACACACGGAGAAACATATGCCGGAAATGCCGTCAAGGATTTGAAAGATAGCAAGTCTTTCGTATTCCTATTTCAGACACCCACCTTATAGAAATTGAAAAAAGACTCAAAACAGCCGGTCTTTCCCTTTCAGACACGGGTTTCATGATTTCCTCTTCCCCACTGCGTGAAATCCGTGTCACTCATATCTTCCTCCAAAGAAAACACTTTGTTTATTCCTCTTCACAAAAAAATGATTTATCTTTGGCAAACTAAATTCAGATTCACCATGAAAACCAATATTACCGATAACATAACGATTCGGGAAGTACGCATAAGTGATTCACAAAAAATATACAATGCCATTCATTTGCACCGCGAGTACTTGCAGGAATGGCTCCCGTTCGTCACATTTCTGACTGCGGAAGAAGAAAAAGCATTTCTGAGCTCCGTGCTCCGAGTTCCGCGTGCCCGTCGGGACTTCATTTATATCATTGAAGAGAAACAAGAAGTGTGCGGACTGATAGGTTTTCATTATTCCGATGCAGCAAACTTGCGTACAGAAATTGGTTACTGGCTTCTGCCCAAATACCAGCACCGGGGAATCATGACCAAATGTGTGCGCCATCTCTGCCGGATTGCCGTCGAAGAACGAGGCATGAACCGCATCCAAATCCGTTGCGCCGAAGGAAATGCTCCCAGCAATGCCATCCCGCAAAGGCTCGGCTTCCACCTGGAAGGAACTGAACGCGACGGGGAACTGATGTATACAAAGAAGTTTGTCAACCTTAATGTATACAGCATCTTAAAGAAAGAAATAAAGCAATGGAAGGATTAAACAAAAACAATAGACAGAAATATCCGGCAAAAGCACATCATCTTTGAAAATCTAAACACAATAAAATAAATTTATTATGGAAATAAACCAAGCAGCTCCCAAATTTCAGGATGCATCCATCGCCCCCATGCATACCACGGAGCATATCGTAAACAGAACAATGGTAAACCTCTTTGGCTGCGAGCGTGCAGTGTCGGCACATATCGAACGCAAGAAAAGCAAATTAGATTTCGCATTACCTACCTGCCCCACCAAAGAGGAGATAAACCGCATAGAAAAAATTGTGAATGAGACTTTAAAAAAAAATCTGCCAATCACCACGGAATTCATTACACAAGAGGAAGCCGTGGGACGGTTTGACCTAAAACGTCTGCCCGACCATGCCTCCGAAACCGTGAGAGTGGTGCACGTGGGTGACTATGATGAATGCCTCTGCATCGGTCTGCATGTGGAAAACACTTCGCAAATAGGTATATTCAAAATCATCAGTTACGATTATAAAGAAGGTATTTTCCGTATGAGATTCAAACTTACAGAAGCCCAATAGCTGCCAATATGTCCTCGAAAATTACATTTTGGCAGCAGCCTGTCGGTGTCAACGTTTAAATAGTTCTATCCTCTCTTAAAGTCTTACCCCTGACCTTTAAGAAAGGTTTTATAGGTTTAAAAGAGCGGAATATAGCACACGGGAAATCGAACTAAAGGTATGGTGTTTGCATTATGAGTAGTGAATGACGGAATCGAAAGACGCCGGAGTTCAAAAGTAACTAAAATGTTTAACCATAAACCAAAAGGAGATTAAGATTATGATGCCAGTAAGAAGAGCCAACCAAACTTGGTTGCCAAGTATTTTTAACGATTTCTTGAACAATGACTGGATGGTAAAAGCCAACCCGACAGCACCGGCCATTAATGTTATCGAAACAGAAAAAGAGTATAAAGTAGAAGTTGCCGCTCCGGGAATGAAAAAAGAAGATTTCCAAATCCATATCAATGAGGACAATGATTTGGTCATCTCTATGGAAAAGAAAACAGAATCTACAGAAGGCGACAAAGGAGGCAAGGAAGAAAGCCGTTATCTGCGCCGCGAATTCTCTTACTCTAAGTTCCAACAAACCCTGATTCTGCCGGATGATGTAGATAAGGATAAAATAGACGCCAAAGTGAATGACGGTGTCCTGACTATCGAATTACCGAAACGGACTCCTGAAGAAAAGGAAAAAGCAACAAAGGTAATCGAAGTTAAATAAACGATAAAACCAAAAACCTCCCGAAACACAGCTGCAATGCCATTCGGAAAGTAATAAAGAGGTGTGTCAAAATTCCAAAGCAACTGTTACGTTGTTATCATAGAGGAATTTTAACACACCTTCTTGTTTATATATAAAAATAACCAAACATAAAAAAACGTACTCCATCCTTATCTACAGACACGCCTACCTTAAAGGCAGCCTTTTCGCCCTCCCGAATACAAAAGTTTAAAAGATATACTTAATTTTTTCTTAAAAACCTGCCTGTTTATCAATATTACGCTTTATCTTTACCGAATAAATTAAAACAATATTCTAATTTAATCATAGTTTATTATGAAAAATACCACTAACCAACACCACAAAGGGAAAAAAGCGGCACTACTTGCCTTGGCATTTCCACTTGTTCTGGCAGGTGCACCCGTGCAGGCTGCCCAACGAACGTATGTCGCAAGTGAAACTGCTCTTCCGAGTCCTCAAATTGTGGGCATCAAAAGACTCAATCCGACAGCTGTCGAAGTTTTGTTTGCCAACAACCAACGCATGACACTGGATTTTTACGGTGATAATATCTTCAGAGTCTTTCAAGATAATGCCGGTGGAATCATCCGAAATCCGGAAGCCAAACCCGAAGCACAGATATTGGTAGACAATCCCAGAATGTCATTGTCAAAGTTGGACATTGACGACAATGGAAGCACAATCAGTATCACAACCGGGCATATCAGCATACAGATTGACAAAGCCACTTCGTTACTGAAAATCACCAACCTTAAAACCGGCAAGGTAGTAGTGGAAGAACTTGCTCCCGTTTCGTTTGAGAAAGATAAAGTAACCATCACCCTGAAAGAAAATCCGAAAGAATATTTCTACGGAGGTGGTGTGCAAAACGGAAGATTCTCACACAAAGGGAAAGCAATTGCTATCGAAAACCAAAATAGCTGGACAGATGGAGGCGTAGCTTCTCCTACTCCTTTCTATTGGTCTACCAACGGATACGGCGTGATGTGGCATACCTTCAAGAAAGGTAAATACGACTTTGGTGCAGAAGAAAAAGGGAAAGTAAAACTATCTCACGAAACAGATTATCTGGATGTCTTTTACATGGTGAGCGACGGTGCCGTTGCTTTATTGAACGACTTCTACCAACTCACCGGTAATCCGGTATTATTACCCAAGTTCGGCTTCTATCAGGGACACCTGAATGCATACAACCGCGACTATTGGAAAGAAGACGAAAAGGGAATCTTGTTTGAAGATGGAAAACGTTATAAGGAAAGCCAAAAGGACAATGGCGGTATCAAGGAATCTTTGAACGGTGAAAAAAACAATTACCAATTCTCGGCACGTGCTGTGATAGACCGTTATAAGAACCATGATATGCCTTTGGGCTGGTTGCTCCCTAATGACGGTTACGGAGCCGGATATGGACAAACCGAAACATTGGACGGCAATATCCAAAACCTGAAAGAATTGGGTGACTATGCCCGCAAGAACGGAGTGGAAATCGGGCTTTGGACACAATCCGACCTCCATCCCAAAGAAGGAATCAGTGCATTGCTTCAGCGTGATATCGTGAAAGAAGTAAGAGACGCCGGTGTGCGTGTTCTGAAAACAGATGTTGCATGGGTAGGCGCAGGCTATTCATTCGGCTTGAACGGTGTGGCCGATGTGGGCAAAATCATGCCTTATTATGGCAACAACGCACGTCCGTTTATCATCTCATTGGACGGATGGGCAGGAACTCAACGCTATGCAGGTGTATGGTCGGGTGACCAGACCGGCGGCGAATGGGAATACATCCGCTTCCATATCCCGACTTATATCGGTTCGGGCCTTTCGGGACAACCTAATATCACTTCCGATATGGATGGAATCTTTGGCGGAAAGAACCCGGCCGTGAATATCCGCGATTTTCAGTGGAAGACATGGACACCGATGGAGCTCAATATGGACGGCTGGGGCAGCAACGAAAAGTATCCTCATGCCTTGGGTGAACCGGCAACCTCTATCAACCGTATGTATCTGAAGCTGAAGTCAGAGCTGATGCCATATGCTTACAGCTTTGCCAAAGAAGCTGTAGACGGAATGCCTATCATCAGAGCCATGTTCCTCGAATTCCCGAACGACTATACGATGGGCAGCGCCACCAAATACCAATATATGTATGGAACCGACTTCCTGGTGGCACCTATCTATCAAAATACCAAAGCAGATGCCGAAGGCAATGATATCCGCAACGGTATCTATCTGCCCGAAGGCGAATGGATCGATTACTTCACCGGCGAGAAATATGAAGGCGGACGCGTTATCAATAACTTCGCTGCTCCTCTGTGGAAACTCCCCGTATTTGTCAAGAACGGAGCCATCATCCCGATGACTAACCCGAACAATAACGTGAGTGAAATCAACAAGGGTCTGCGCATTTATGAAATGTACCCCAATAAACACACCATGACCGTGGAATATGACGATGACGGTATCACCGAAGCATATAAAGACGGTAAGGGTGTAACCACTTTCATTGAATCGAACGTTACTCCCAAAAACGAAGTGCTCATCACCGTACACCGCACTCAGGGTAACTTTGACGGCTTCGTGAAAGAAAAAGCCACTGAGTTCAGAATCAATGTAACCGAAAAGCCCAAAGCTATCTCTGCCAAAGCAGGAAAAAGCAAGATTAAGCTGACCGAAGTTGCATCTCTGGAACAATTCCAAAACGGACAGAACGTATACTTCTACGATGCTGCTCCCAACCTGAATAAATTTGCTACTCCGGGAAGTGAGTTTGAAAAGGTAACCATCGTTAAGAATCCTCAACTTCTCATCAAGCTGGCTCCAATGGATGTTACCACTAATCAGATTAACGTAACAGTCAGCGGATTCCGTTACGCACCGGCCGATACTTACCGCGTCACTTCGGGCTCGTTGACAGCTCCGAAAGCCGAAGTAACCGCCGAAAATACGGAAGCTTATACGCTGAAACCAACATGGACTCCGGTAGCCAATGCAGACTATTATGAAATCGAATTGAATGGTATTCTTTACAGCACCATCAAAGATACAGAACTGATATTTGAAGGATTGGAAGCCGAAACAACTTATGACTTCAAGATTCGTGCCGTAAACAAGGACGGTCAATCAGACTGGGCAAGCTTTACAGCCAAGACAAAATCTAACCCATTGGAATTTGCTATCCGAGGCATTAAGGGTGAAGTGACAGCCAAATCACAAGAAGGATTTGAAATTGATCGTCTCTTCGACTTTGCCGAAATGGGTGATATGTGGCACACCAAGTACAGAGCCAATGCTTTGCCGTTCGACATGATTATTGACTTGAGAAGTGTCAACCAATTGGATAAATTCCACTATCTGAGCCGTAAGGACGGAGGCAATGGAACATTGTTGAAAGGAACCGTTTCATATAGTATGGACAAAGAACACTGGACTGAAGCCGGTGCATTTGAATGGAACCGCAAGGATGAGGTGAAAGTATTTACATTCACAGAACGTCCGACTGCACGTTACATCAAACTTTCTGTAACAGAAGGTGTTGGCAATTATGGTTCCGGTCGTGAACTGTATGTATTCAAAGTTCCCGGAACTGAAAGTTACTTGCCAGGCGACATCAACAATGACGGTAAGATTGACAACAACGACTTGACTTCTTATACCAACTACACCGGTTTGCGCAAAGGCGACGGCGACTTTGAAGGTTACATCAGCAATGGTGATATCAACAAGAATGATTTGATTGACGCTTATGATATCTCGGTAGTAGCCACTCAGTTGGAAGATGGTGTAGACGAAAGCAATGAAACTGAAAAAGTAAGCGGAAGAATCGAAATGAGCACTGCCAAACGTAGTTATAACAAGGATGAAGTCATTGAAGTGATAGTGAAAGGTATAGACCTTAAATCTGTCAATGCACTGAGCTTCGCTTTGCCTTATGACCAGCAGAAGTTTGAATTTGTCGGTGTACAACCGGTTAGCATGAAAGAGATGGAAAACTTTACTTATGACCGCCTTCACACCAATGGCACAAAAGCATTGTATCCAACTTTCGTCAATATCGGCAACAAACCTTCACTCGAAGGAACCAATGACTTGTTTATCTTGAAATTAAAAGCTAAACAAAGAGTAAACTTCAATCTGAAGATAATTGACGGATTATTGGTTGACAAGAAACTGAACGTTTGTAAGTTCTAAGAGACTTCACTGCCCCCAGCAGTAATTAAAAAAAGCTATATCAATACTCAAAACAGAGTGTGATATAGCTTTTTTATTTTGTGGAGGGTTCTAGTTCCTCTTTCGAAAAGACTTACAATGAATACTTATCCAATATCTTCTCTATAGCTTCCTGCGATACGGGCTTAGTTAAATAATCGTTGCATCCCGCCTCTATTGCCCTTTCCCTGTCCGACTCGAAGGCAAAAGCTGTCAACGCAATAATAGGAATATCCTTCGAATAACCGCGAATCAGACGAGTAGCTTCCAAGCCATCCATATAGGGCATCTTTATATCCATAAATATCAAATCGGGATGATTCTCCTTATACATATCGACAGCCTCACGACCATCCCGGGCACGTATCAGCTTATACTTCTTGCCAAGAACAGTGTTCATAAGTAAAAAATTACTATCCACATCTTCCGCCACTAACAGGGTGCGCAATTGCAATGACTTAATGGCCACTTTCAAGTGCTGTTCTCTTTCCGCATTTTTTTTAAACTTCTCCTGCTTGTTATACATATCATACGGAATAGTAAAGCGGAACGTAGAACCTTCATGAAGTTCAGATTCCACCGTGATAGCGCCGCCCATCTTTTCTACAATCATCTGACAAATAGCAAGTCCCAGTCCGGTTCCTTGAACAAAAGAATTCAACTTGACGAAACGACCGAAGATATGAGATAATTTTTCTTCAGAGATACCTATGCCGGTATCCTTCACATAGAAATCTATATAATCCTTCTTCAACTTGAAACCAAAATGAATTTCACCTTCATAAGTAAACTTAATCGCATTGGTTATCAAATTGGTAATGAGTTGCAATATGCGATTCTTATCCTCGTTAATCATCAAGCTGTCATCCTCATTATCCAAAGTCAGTGTCACCCCTTCCTGCACACGACCTTTATGGATTTCATAAACATTACGGCACATCTCACCTAAATCCATAGGCTGCTTGATGTATTCAAATGTCCCTGCCTCTATTTTAGACAAATCAAGAATGTCATTAATCAGCTGCAACAATACGTCTGAATTCTGATTGATGATTTCGGAATAAAGCTTCTCGTCCTCCCGATTGTCGGTAGTAGTCATCAATCTTGAGAAACCTACAATGGCATTCAGGGGAGTGCGTATTTCATGACTCATATTAGCCAGAAAAGCACTCTTCAGACGGTCGGACTGCTCTGCCTTGATACGTGCCTGAATCAACTCCTGTTCTATATTCTGCACATTAGTAATATCCCACGAAATGCCTATAATAAGAGGCACACGCCCTACAAGCGGAATATGCGTCTTCAGAGTCTGAACAATGCGCGTCTCACCGGCAGCGGTCACATAGGTTTCCTGCATCTCCAGCCGCTCCCCGGTACGCATCAGTTCCAAGTCATCCTGATGAAATTTCTCCGCATCCGACCTTTCCGGAAATATCTCGAAATCGGTACGTCCCAATGCACGCGATGCCGGAATTTTGGAATGATTGGCGAGTGCCTTGTTCCAATACAAATATCTGAAATCATCTTCCGGGTCTTTTACAAACATATATACCGGAATATTATTCAAGATGGCATCCAGCAGATAATTCAGTTCGCGCAATTCATCCCTATTCTTAATTACATCCGTAATGTCCTGAGTGAAGAACCATACAATCTCTTCCTGCCCATCTTCCATTATGAAAGTGGACACCTGATGCACACGTTCTTTTACTTCCCCCACCCGGGTATACCGGGCATGATATCCCATGCTGCCCCCGTTATCACGTATTTCCTGCACTCGTTTTTCAAATATCTCTTTTGTATGAAGAGAAACCGGCAAATCATAGACTTTCTGTACACCCAGTTCGCCTTTCACACCATATTCTTCAATGAATTGCTTATTGGCATACACCAAAGTACCATCGGTAGAAGCAGCCAGAATGCTGTCACTCACCTTATCAAGCACGCGCTTAAACACTTCCAGATTCTTTTGTGTAACCACCCGCTCGCTGATGTCACGACACATGATTAACACATACTCTTCATCCAAAGGAAAGATACGGTTTTCGTAATAATGATGTGCACCATTAACATCCAATTCGTGATGGGCTGTAGAACCTTTGCCCGTCGCAATCACTTTCTGAAGATTATTATAAACATTGTGATATGCCTCCTCGGGTATCATGTCGCGCATATGCATACCGGCAAAAGCACTATTGGGAACTCCCACATGATTGGTTTCTTCACTGGACACCACCCCTATACCTGTCCCTTCATGATTAAACACTGTGAGCATATCCGGCAAAGACTCCAGAATCCTCACTGCATACTTCTCCTTAAAACTCTGATTCGTTTCTTTTTCTTTCAAAGAGGTCAGTTCCTCTTTGAGCCGATGATTTTCGTTTCGTAACCTCTCAAGCTCCTGCTCCAATAATTCCCTTGTTTTCTCTTGCCCCAACATACCAAATAAGTTTATAATTACTTATGGGTCAAATATAAACACTTTCCATGAACAAAAGAAAGAATCATCGGAATATTTACCGTTAAATTCAATCTTACTAAATATCCACCGCAGTGGTAGGTATAATTACCTGACGCTACGATGGATAAATAATGGACGAAAAACTGATTACTTGTATTCTTCCCAACTCTTGATGGCAATGTCGTCTATGGTCATGGTGCAGAATGCATTGATAAACGCACTTGCCAAACGAGCATTGGTTATCAAAGGAATATTCAAGTCGATGGCAGCACGACGGATTTTATAGCCGTTGTCCAGTTCGCCGGCAGTCAGGTTCTTGGGAATGTTGACCACCATATCTATCTCCTTCTTATGAAGCATATCCAGTGCTTGAGGCTGTCCTTCTTCGCTGGGCCAGTACACGCGGGTATTCTCCACACCGTTCTCGGTCAGGAACTTGGAAGAGCCACCGGTGGCATAAAGTTTATACCCTTTCTTCTGCAACATACGGGCAGCATTCAAGGTATCGGCTTTCTGCTTGGCATTACCGGTGGACAGTAACACGCCCTTTTCGGGAATGCGATATCCAACGGAAAGCATGGCTTTCAGGACAGCACACGAGGTATCAGAACCGATACAGCCCACCTCACCGGTAGAGGCCATATCCACACCCAGCACCGGGTCGGCTTTTTGCAAACGGTTGAATGAGAACTGACTCGCTTTAATTCCGACATAATCCAATTCAAAAAGATTTTTGTTAGGCTTCTCTACCGGAAGGCCGAGCATGACTTTCGTTGCCAGCTCGATGAAGTTTATCTTCAACACTTTGCTCACAAAGGGGAAGCTTCGCGAAGCGCGGAGATTACATTCGATTACCTTGATATCGTTATCCTTTGCCAAATATTGAATATTGAATGGTCCCGATATATTCAATTCTTTGGCTATCTGACGGGAGATGCGCTTGATGCGGCGAACGGTCTCCACATATAGTTTCTGCGGAGGGAACTGAATGGTGGCATCGCCCGAGTGCACTCCGGCATATTCAATATGCTCACTGATAGCGTATGCCATGCGACACCCATCTGCGGACGCCGCCGCAAGCGCAGGTGGTCGCCACCGCAGACCAAATTCCGACCATCCTCGCTACCTGCTGCGCCGCCCCGGAAAGACAGGTGGTTTACCGGAAAGCCGGGTGCCAAGTGCTCTGTCTGAATGAAGAAAACGGCCATGTGGATCTCCGGCAGCTCATGGAACATCTGGGGCGGGAGCAGATCGACAGCATTTTGCTGGAAGGCGGCGGAACGCTGAACTGGGCCGCGCTGGAATGCGGCATCGTGCAGCAGGTGCAGGCGTATATGGCTCCGAAGCTGTTCGGCGGAAGGGACGCGAAAACACCCGTGGAGGGCGTGGGCGTCCCCGCCCCGGACGACGCTTTCCGCTTAAAAAACAGCCGGCTGGAATGGCTGGGCGAGGATCTTCTGATAGAAAGCGAGGTGGAATATCCGTGTTCACAGGAATTGTAGAAGAAGTTGGGGCCATCAAGAATATCAAGCGCGGGCAGCACTCCGCCGCCCTGACGATCCAGGCGAAAACCGTTTTAGAGGAGACCCGGATCGGAGACAGCATTGCTGTAAATGGCATCTGCCTGACGGTGACCCGGCTTTTTCCCGATGGCTTTTCGGCGGACGTGATGCACGAGACGCTGAACCGTTCGTCCCTTGCGGGACTTTCGGCGGGAAGCGTAGTCAATCTGGAACGGGCCATGCCTGCCAACGGCCGCTTCGGCGGACATATCGTGGCGGGCCATGTGGACGGCGTGGGACACATTGCCAACATCCGAAAAGACGATACCGCCGTCTGGTACACCGTCCACGCGGGGCCGGAGATATTGCGCTATGTGGTGGAAAAAGGCTCCATCACCATCGACGGCGTGGATGTGCGCCATATAAAGCGGGAGGAGCTGCGGAGGAACATTGCTGTGGTGCTCCAGGATACCCATCTGTTTACGGGAACGGTCATGGAGAATATCCGCTACGGAAGGCTTGATGCCACAGACGAGGAGGTCATTCAGGCGGCGAAGATGGCATCTGCCCATTCCTTTATCATGCGGCTTCCAAAGGGCTATGACACCGTTCTTGAGAGCGACGGCGCGAACTTGAGCCAGGGCCAGAGACAGCTTCTTAATATCGCGCGAGCGGCGGTATCCAAGGCGCCGATCCTGATCCTCGATGAGGCGACGAGCTCCGTCGATACGAGAACGGAAAAACACATCGAGCAGGGCATGGATCGTCTGATGGCAGAACGGACCACCTTCGTGATCGCCCACCGTCTCTCCACCGTGCGGAACGCCAACGCCATCATGGTTCTGGAGAACGGAGAGATCATCGAGCGAGGGGACCACGACGATCTTTTGGCCCAGAAGGGACGGTATTACAGCCTGTATACGGGCAGGGCAGAACTGGAATAAACCTGAACATGGACTTAACATTTTTAAGTGCAGACTTAAGATTGTTAAGTCGATGGCCTTTGATTTTGCATTTTTTTAAGTACAAGGGCCTAAAACTTACGATTTTGTTAATATGCAAAGGGTTTACTAATTGTACATCTTATTGAAATATGCTATACTAAAGTCTGATGGTATTACGAATATTTAGAGAAAGAAGGTTTGTTAAATGGGTCTGAGCACATTTATAGGCGGCGTTCATCCTTATGAGGGAAAAGAACTGTCCGCAGATAAGCCGATTCAGGTGATCCAGCCGAAGGGTGAGCTGGTTTATCCTCTCTCCCAGCATATCGGTGCTCCGGCGAAACCGCTTGTTGCCAAGGGTGACAAGGTCCTGGTTGGCCAGAAGATCGCTGAAGCAGGCGGCTTCATTTCCGCAAATGTTATCTGTTCCGTATCCGGTACAGTAAAGGGAATCGAACCGCGTCTGGTTGCGAACGGAGCAATCGTACAGTCCATTATCGTTGAGAACGATAACGAGTACACAGCAATCGAAGGTTTTGGCGAAAAACGCGATTACACAAAACTTTCCAAGGAAGAGATCCGGAATATCGTAAAAGAAGCCGGTATCGTAGGTCTCGGCGGCGCAGGTTTCCCGACCAACGTAAAACTTGCACCGAAGGATGACAACGCGATCGATCACATTATCGTAAACGCGGCCGAGTGTGAGCCGTATCTGACAAGTGACTATCGCCTGATGATGGAGCAGCCGGAGAGACTGATCG
>OJSC01002681.1_pt1 | contig 13457 bp, 8 predicted proteins | sample 1599361 | NCBI WGS metagenome assembly OJSC01 (sample SAMN04168656, study PRJEB22393) | human gut metagenome | biome: human gut microbiome; feature: stool | host: Homo sapiens | collected 2014-03-17 | reverse complement strand
AGGCGTTGCAGTAGGCGTTGCAGTAGGCGTTGCGGTAGGCGCTGCAGTAGGCGTTGCGGTAGGCGCTGCAGTAGGCGTTGCGGTAGGTACAGCAGTCGGGGTTGCTGTGGGGACTGGGATATCCCTTGTCTTGATATACTGGCGCACATCCTGGTGGTATTCCTGCTGGCTTACGGCATAATAAATGCCATCCCACTGGGCTGCAATGCCGATGCTTTGGAGACTTTCCTTCTTTTTCTCGGTCACTTCATGGCTGGCCGGATCCAGTTCATATTGTTTGATCCAGCTGCTCTGCTCGCACGCTTGTTTGTCCGTGGCGACCAGCAGCGTTCCGTCCAGCGCAATACTGCCGGCAACCACACCCGAATCATCTTCATGCGCCAGGTTGGAATCACAGTCGCCCAGGTCATCACGCCAGAAAAGGCGTTCGCCGGACGCATAGTACCAGTCGCCCCCGCACGGGAAGATTGCACTCTTTTTGTCTTTCCACCAGGTATTTTCATAGGTATCGTCCGTGGCCAGGTTCACGATGTTCTGCGTGCCAAGGTTTTCAAGGTCAAAGGCAACGCTGTCATCGCCGTCATCGTTATGGTTGGTGTTCATCTCCTCTGTGGTACACAGCAGGTGTTTATGCATGCAATATCCCAGCTGATCAGAACCGTCCACCGGGTCATCCCAGGTGCAGTCCACCTGGTACCAGTTCCCGTCCAGCTCGACCATGTTCCACGCATGGCCGATATCTTTACTGGTTACCAGCACACCAGTGATACCCAGCTTGCGCAGGGTAAGGGCATACGTTTTGGCGTAACCGTCACAGACGGCGGTTCCTTCCAGCAGGGCGCCGCGCAGGTTGTGGTCGTCCTGCACATCATCACTAAGGTGTTCCCGGTCATAGGCAATGTTCTGCACCAGCCATTCATGCACATAGAACACCTTTTCCAGATCCGTCTGGCACAGGGTGTTGGCCTGGTCCACCAGCTGGTCCAGCTTTACCTGCATGGCGGCAACATCCTGCGCCGTGCAGTATTCAAGGCCGATTGCCACCGCCAGCCCGGTATCTCTGCTATAATAGCAGGACAATTTGCTGATGGCCTCGCCGCCTTCCACACGCGCATTCAGGTCAGCCAGGGTGGAAAGCACCAGATCTTTATCCAAGTTCAGGTCTTTGATATTTACTTTCTCTGCTGTTTCCGTATGGTTCTTTACGGCATTGGCCACGCGCTCCACCATGGCCTGCGCCGCCTGAATGTTGTTGTCATCCTCCGCCAGCGTTGCCAGCTGCGCAGCCAGTGCTTCACGGGCAGCTATGATGTTTTCCAGCGTGCCTTCCACTTCCACCACGCTGCTGTCCGCCGTTTCCGGGGTCTGGGCCCAAACCGGAAGCGCAGTGGTACCCATCATGGCCGCCGCCAAAACAAGGGCCAAAATCCGTTTATCTTTTTTCATTTTTTCCTCCCTGGAATACAGCCAAAAAAACGTTTTTGCCGCTGTATATCCTAATTTAAAATTTTACACGAAACAGAGGAGAAATACAATGCCAGACGCACCAACATCCTGCACAGAAAAAGTTTTCAGGCTTTACATTTTTTAATAAAAAGGCTATCCTTTCGCGTGCAAAGTGGTGTATAATGATACAAAATACGGGGGTGTGTGTCCATTTTGGCACACCCCGGAGGCAGCGTGGGCGGAACGGTGTATCCGGCACGTTTCCACTGCCCGAACAACCGCCACCTGCCCTTGCCCCCCACCCGCAGCTGGTGGACAAAAGGAGGATGACTTTTTGATGGAACACAACATTCCCGAATTGGTTGCCCAGCTCACGCTGGAAGAAAAGGCCGGGCTTTGCTCCGGCGCGGATTTCTGGCACACCAAAACCGTGGAACGCCTGGGCATTCCCACCCTGATGGTCTCGGACGGCCCGCACGGCCTGCGCACCCAGGACCCGGAACGGGACGACCCCAACCACAGCCGCAAGGCGATCTGCTTCCCCGCCGGGTGCTCCGTTGCCGCCAGTTTTGACCCCGACCTGGCCCGCCGGGAGGGTGCGGCCATCGGGCGGGAAGCCCGCGCGTTCGGCGTTGGCGTTGTGCTGGGGCCTGCCATAAACATCAAGCGCAGCCCGCTGTGCGGCCGCAACTTTGAATATTACTCCGAAGACCCGGTGCTGGCCGGTGAGCTGGCCGCCGGGTACATCAATGGCGTACAGAGCCAGGGGGTTGGTACCTCCATCAAGCATTTTGCCGCCAACAGCCAGGAGTACCGCCGCATGAGCGCATCGTCCGACATGACGGAGCGTACGCTGCGCGAAATTTACCTGCCTGCATTTGAAACCGCCGTCAAGAAATCCCAGCCCTGGACGGTGATGTGCAGCTACAACCGCGTGAACGATGTATTTGCCAGCGAAAGCCGCATGCTGCTGACCGATATCCTGCGCACCGAGTGGAACTTTAAGGGCTTTGTGATGTCCGACTGGGGCGCTGTAGCTGACCGTGTAAAAGGTGTTGCGGCTGGGCTTGACCTGGAAATGCCCGGTTCCGGCGGTGTCAATGACGCCAAGATCGTGGCCGCTGTTAAAGCCGGCACCTTAAGCGAAGCCGCGCTGGACAAGGCTGTGATCCGCATTTTGAACATTGTGTTCCGCGCGGCGGACGAAGCTGCCGCCCCGGCCCCGGAGCTGGACCTGAAAGGCGACCACACCATCGCCGCAGAGCTGGCCAAGGAATGCGCCGTGCTTTTGCAGAACCGCGGTGTGCTGCCGCTGAAAAAGGGCAGCAAGGTAGTATACATCGGCGGCTTTGCCAAAACGCCGCGCTATCAGGGCGGCGGCTCCAGCCACATCAACACCATCAGGGTGGACAGCGCGCTGGAAATGGCCGAAAGCCATGGCCGCCGGGTGAGCTATGTGGAGGGATTCCCCGCTGATCTGGACCAGCGGGAGGAGGAAGAGTTCCTGCGCGCGGTTTCCGCCGCAGCGGAAGCTGACGCGGCGGTGATCTTTGCGGGCCTGCCGGAATCTTTTGAAAGCGAAGGCTTTGACCGCAGCCATATGCGCCTGCCGGAAAGCCAAAACAACCTGATTGCCCGCGTGGCCGCCGTGCAGAAAAACACTGTTGTGGTGCTGCACACCGGTTCCCCGGTGGAATGTCCCTGGGCCAACGATGTGAACGCCGTGCTGTGCATGTATCTGGGCGGCGAAGGTGTTGGCGCTGCGGCGGACGCCCTGCTGTGGGGCGATGCCAACCCCAGCGGCCGCCTGCCGGAAACCTGGCCCCTGCGGCTGGAAGATACCCCGTGTTATCTCGACTTCCCCGGTGACGGCCGCCATGTGGAATACCGCGAGGGCGTGTATGTCGGCTACCGCTGGTACGATGCCCGCAAGATGCCGGTGCTGTGGCCGTTTGGGCACGGGCTTTCCTACACAGGGTTTGTGTACCGCAATGCCCAGCTGACGGCGGACGAGTTTGCCGAGGGCGACAGCGTGCGGGTACGGGTGAGCGTGAAGAATGTTGGCATGATGCCCGGCAAGGAAGTTGTGCAGCTGTATGTAGCAGACTGCACCGGCACCACCGGCCGCCCGCCCAAGGAGCTGCGCAAGTTCGTGAAGGTCAAGCTGGAACCTGGCGAGGAAAAGCAGGTAGAATTCACCCTGACCGCGCAGGATTTGAGCTACTATGACGAAACGCTGGGCAGCTGGTACGCCGCCCCAGGCGAGTACAAGATTTTGCTGGGCCATTCCAGCCGGGATATCCACGCAACGCTCAGCGTGCGGTTCAGCACCCCGCGCCGCCGCCCGTTCGTGATTGACGAAAACACCACCATCGGCGAGCTTTCCAAGGATGACCGCACAGCTGCCATCATCCAGCAGGTGCTGGCACAGGCGGGCAATGCCCTGACCGGCGGCAACGCAGGCGGCAGCGAGATTGCCAGCAGCGAAGCCGTAGCTCAGATGCTGGATTCCATGCCGCTGCGTGGCATCGTGAACTTTGGCGGTCCCGCTGCAGCCGGGATGATCACCCCGCTGCTGGAAATACTGCGCGCCGCTATCCAGTGATTTGGGCCTTGGCGTAATCAAGGCATCCCCGAACCCCGCAAAAGAGAGTTGAAATATTCCGATCAACACATTTATGGCAATACCGCACAATTCCCGCCTTGCGGCTTAAGCACCGCTCCGGCAGCTGCGGCACTTAGAATTATGCGGTATTGCCCTAAATTTCTGCAACGCCTCCAGCAATTTGTAGGGGACGATGCTTGCATCGTCCCGCTGGATGGGCCTTGTTGCATTGCTTGCTTTCAAAAAAACAATCTCCCTCACACACCATGCATTTTCCCAAACGTCCCCGCCGCCTGCCGCAAATCAGGCGGCATTTTTGTGTTCCTTTCCTGTTTTATGGCAACTATCCCCCGCCGCCCTTGATTTTACCCACCAAAACCTTTACAATAAGATTAAATATTACCGCTTTTGCGGAAAGGAAGTAAGATCATGGATCAGTCCAGCAAATACAGCATCAATACCCTGTGCGTACAGGGCGGCTATACCCCCGGCAACGGCGAACCCCGCCAGATTCCCATTGTGCAGAGCACCACTTTCAAATATGATAGCTCCGACGATATGGGCAAGCTGTTTGACCTGCAGGCCAGCGGTTATTTTTATTCCCGCCTGCAAAACCCCACCTGCGATACCGTCGCCGCCAAGATTACCGAACTGGAGGGCGGCACCGCCGGTATGCTGACCGGTTCCGGCCAGGCAGCCAACTTCTTTGCCCTGTTCAACATCTGCAACGCGGGCGACCACATCGTTTCTTCCAGCTCCATTTACGGCGGCACCTTCAACCTGATCTCCGTCACCATGGCAAAGATGGGCATTACCGCCACCTTTGTCTCGCCTGACTGTACCGAGGAAGAGCTGAACGCCGCGTTCCAGCCCAACACCAAGGCTGTCTTTGGCGAAACCATTGCCAACCCCGCCCTGACGGTGCTGGATATTGAAAAGTTTGCCAATGCAGCCCACGCCCACGGTGTGCCGCTGATTGTGGATAACACCTTTGCCACTCCCGTCAACTGCCGCCCCATTGAATGGGGTGCCGATATCGTTACCCATTCCACCACCAAGTACATGGACGGCCACGGCGCAACCCTGGGCGGTGCCATTGTGGACGGCGGCAAGTTCGACTGGATGGCTCATGCCGATAAGTTCCCCGGCTTGTGCACCCCTGATGACAGCTACCACGGTATCACCTATGCCGAGCACTTTGGCAAGGAGGGTGCTTTCATCACCAAGGCAACCGCACAGCTGATGCGTGACTTTGGCTGCGTGCAGAGCCCCATCAACGCCTACATGCTCAACCTTGGCCTGGAAAGCCTGCATGTGCGCATGGCCCGCCATTGCGAGAACGGCCAGGCTGTGGCAGAGTTTTTGGCCAGCCACCCGAAGATTGCCTATGTGAACTACTGCGGCCTGCCGGGCGATAAGTACCATGCTGTTGCCGAAAAGTACCTACCCAATGGTTCCTGCGGCGTTGTCAGCTTTGGCGTAAAGGGCGGGCGCGAAGCCGCCGCTGCCTTTATGGGCCACCTGAAGATTGCCGCCATTGAGACCCATGTGGCCGATGCCCGCACCTGCTGCCTGCACCCCGCCAGCTCCACCCACCGCCAGATGAACGACGAGCAACTGATTGCCGCCGGTGTTCAGCCCGACCTGGTGCGCATGAGCTGCGGTCTGGAAGATAAGAACGACCTGATCCACGATATTGCCCAGGCACTTGACCAGATCTGACCGTTAAGGAGTTTACTGTTTATGCCTTTGATCATTCCCAAAGAGCTGCCCGCCTATGGCGAACTTTCGCGCGAGAACGTGTTTGTCATGCACCAGCAGCGTGCGCAGACCCAGCAGATCCGTCCCCTGCGCATCTTGATTTTGAACCTGATGCCCACCAAAATTGTAACGGAAACCCAGCTGGCACGCCTTTTGGCCAACAGCCCCCTGCAGGTGCAGCTGACCTTTTTGCAGACCAAGACCCATGATACCACCCACACCCCGCAGGAGCACATGAAGGCGTTTTATAAAACCTTTGATGCGGTGCGCAATGAGCGCTTTGACGGTATGATCATCACCGGTGCCCCCATTGAGGACCTGGACTATGAGGATGTGGACTACTGGAACGAGCTGTGCGAGATCATGGATTACAGCCGCGAAAACGTATATTCCACCATTCATCTGTGCTGGGGTGCGCTGGCCGGGCTGTATTACCACTTTGGCGTGCGCAAGGTACACCTGCCGGAAAAAATGTTCGGCGTATTCGAGCACCGCGTGGTGCGGCCCTCCAATCCGCTGGTGCGCGGCTTTGACGAAATATTCTATGCCCCGCACAGCCGCTGGGCCGGGCTGAACCGCGCCGATATTGATGCCGCCCCGGAGCTGCGCATGCTGGCCGAAAGCGATGTTGCCGGCCCTATGCTGCTTTCTACCGAGTCCGGCCGCCAGATTTTTGTCATCGGCCACCCGGAATACGACAAGTACACTTTGGATGCCGAGTACCGCCGCGATGTAAAGGCGGGCAAGGAAATTCATGTGCCGGTCAACTATTACCCGGACGATGACCCCAACAAGGACCCCATTTTCCGCTGGCGTGCCCATGCGCACCTGCTGTATACCAACTGGCTGAACTACTATGTCTACCAGAACACCCCCTATGACCTGGATGATCTGGAAGCCGTGGTGGACCCGCCCCGCACCTGAGGAGGACGTATGCCGAAGATCAGTGCCTGTATTGTGGCATACTGTGATTATGATGAAGTGTGCGCCGCTGTGCGCAGCGCGCTGGCCAACACCCCCGGCGATGACTTTGCCCTGTATGTGGTGGATAACGCCAGCCCGGACGGTTGCGGCCCCCGCCTGGCGCAGACAGATTTTGGCGATGCTCGCGTGCAGGTAATCTGCCTGCCCAAGAACCTCGGCTTCGGCAAGGGCCACAACAGCATTATGGACCGCCTGACCAGCGATGTACACTTTATCCTGAACCCGGATGTGATCATTCACGATGACATTCTGCCCCAGATGGCGCAATGGCTGCTAGACCACCCCGGCGTTGTGATGGCCAAGCCGCAGCTCTATTTTCCGGATGGGCGCATCCAGAACCTGCCGCGCCGCAAGCCCACCCCGTGGCTGCTGCTGGCCCGCCAGCTTGCCCCGCGGTTTGGCAGTGTGATGCAAAAAGCTGACGAACATTACACCATGCAGGATGAGGACCTGACGATCCCCCGCCCCATTGAGTTTTGCACCGGCAGCTTTGCCGCCATCCGCACCGATGTGTTCAAAACCATCGGCGGTTTTGACCCTGAATACTTTATGTATGTGGAGGATGCCGACCTGACCCAGCGTGCTCTGCGCCAAGGGCTTGTCTACCTGCTGCCGCAGTTCACCGCCACCCACGCCTGGCACCGCGACCCCATGCGGGACGCAGGCAAGTTCAAAATGCAGTTGAAGAGCATGGGCCGGTATTTCAAAAAATGGGGCATCGGCAAGGGGAATGTGTAAACGGGTTATTGTTTCAGCAAAAAACACTTGCACTTATTGAGACCGCAGGAGTGCATATTGTGCGCACCTGCCGCCTCTTCTTCGTCATCTCCCAAATTTAGCACTTGACGCACACGGCGCGAACAGATATAATAGAAATGTTCACGAGGTGTTGCGCAGCTGGTAGCGCGCGTGGTTTGGGACCACGAGGCCGCAGGTTCGAGTCCTGTCACCTCGACCAAAATAAAAGCCGTAGATTCGTTAGAGTCTACGGCTTTTTCTTTTGCAAGTACACACTTGCCTATTTTCTTTGTAAGTCGTGCACCAAATCCCTGTACACATCCGGATTCGCTTCCTTTAGTGCATCCATCGTTCCAGCATCCGGATGATATTTGAGCGCGATCGTTGTTTTCCGCTGGCGAAGGAATCCATCTGTTCCGAATTGAAAACAAAGCACGTTTCAAATTTATCCTTATCCTGATCGGGAACCAGCGCACCGCTTAATGAACCATAAGAAATCTTTTTAATATGAGTTGTTTTTGGATCGTTTTATCATCCGCTTTGTTATTAAGCCCAAAGGTCGATTTCATCGCCGGATCCGTTAAAAAGCCTCTGGCATTGAAGGCACAAATCATAAGATTCCTCTTCAGATGGCACCAGTTCTATCGCACAGATTTAGAGCGGGCAGATATTTTTTGTTATCGTTTTCTTTCTTGTGTATTTTCCCCTTGGCTGATACAATGTAGAAAAAACAGTTAAGGAGCATCCCCCAATGATTCGTGAAATTTGCAAAGATGAGACTTTTCTTGCGCAGAAAGCTGCGCCCGCCACGGCGGCGGACCTTGGCGTAGCGCAGGATCTGATGGAAACTCTGATTGCCCACAAGGATGGCTGCGTGGGTATGGCGGCAAACATGATCGGCGTGAACAAACGCATTATCGCTTTTGAGAATGACGGCGAATACATGGTCATGTTCAACCCTGTCATCGTCAAACAGTCCGGAGCCTATGAAACGGACGAAGGCTGCTTATCGCTTACCGGCACGCGGAAAACCAAACGCCACAAAGTCATCAAAGTGCAGTGGCAGAATGAAAAATTCCAGACGCGGCTTAAAACGTTTACCGGCTGGACGGCGGAAATCATCCAGCACGAAATTGACCACTGTGAAGGAATTTTGATTTAACCTTTTTCTTTTTCCTGCATTTGGCTTTCGTTCAGCAGGTTCAGTGGTTTCAAACCTCTTTCCAGTGTGCCTCAATGGCAGCGCGGTTCAGCTGCTCACCGATCACGATGATCACTTCCTGCGCTTTGGCAATGGGCTTTAAGGTCATGGCGTCGCGGCTGGCGTTCAGCTCCAGCCAGCCTTTTCCATCCGAGGTAAAGCCCTTAATGCGCATAATGCGGCCGCAGGAGGCATCGGCAAACAGTTCATTCACCACTTCTTTCAGCCGCGGCAGGGGTAAGTGACGGTCGATAAAATAGAGCGAAGAAAACACATCGTGCTGGTCAAAGTGCATTTTTTCATAGCTGGCCTGCTTGCTGCCGCAGGCGGCAACGGCGGCCAGGTCCTGCGGGGTCAGGTTCTCCCAGTTTTTGCGCAGTACATCTGCGCCAAAGCGGCGGGCGCAGCCGTTTTGCTCCAGCGCGTGGTTCAGGTAGTTTACCGTGGAATCCATCTCGGCCGGGGTAGCCAGCTGGCTGCGGCTCAGCACCACCATGCCGGCATTGGCGGTTTCGGACGCCAGCAGGTAGGCCGACTGGGGCGAAAGCTGCTGCTCCTGCTTGGCATCCACAATAGCAATCACGTTGCCCATACGGTACCACTTATCCAGCGGTTCGTCGTGCAGGATGTCAAAAAATTCATCTACATCAAAAATACCGCTCGGCTCAATAATGACCCTGTCAAAGCCCTGCATGGCCAGCGAGATCAATTTGGTGCGCATCCGGCGCTGGTGGGTATCGCAATCGCACCCGCCGCTGATGCTTTCCATATCGCAATGGTCGCCCAAAATATCCTGCAGCAGCATAACATCCACATTGACCGCGCCAAAGTCATTTTCCAAAATGCAGACATTCCAGCCCTGCTGAACCATATAGCGGGCATAGTGCCGCATAAAAGTCGTTTTGCCAGAGCCAAGAAAGCCGGTGATCAAATCGACCTGTACCATAGTTGTTCCCCTCCTGTTGGTGGTAAATTGCTTGTGCCTGTTATTATATCACATTTTTATTCAGTTTGCTTCATCAAACCCAAATTCAAAAAGAAAAGCCGCCACACAGGTCCCTGTTCCTGTGCGGCGGTTTTTCCTTGAAAAGAAGAAAAAAGAGAAAGAGGAGTGGATGAAAAAAGTCTGCGTTGTTCCCCTGAGCATTTGGCAATGCCCCAACGGTGTTCGGGTCCCTGTTCCCTGGCACCGTTCCTTTTGGGAACAACTATAGAATACCCGATAGATGTGAACAATTCGTGATAAAAAATTCAACATTTTGCAAAAAACGCCGCGCAACTTTCCATATTTTAAAGGCTGTGGCGGTTATTCTTCCTGTGCGGGGTGTAAATTTGCCCAGCAATACGCTATAATGGGGTTAGATTGCGGCAGCAGCCGCTGCCATGCAGGAGGGAAAACACCATTGGCAAACCGAATCAATTATGAGCGCGTGATGGAAGAAACCATCGCCGCATTAGAGCGCGATGGCCAGCGCCCGCAGCTGCTGCTGCACGCCTGCTGCGCGCCCTGTTCCAGCGCCACGTTGGAACGTCTGGCCGACCATTTTGACGTTACCATTTTATATTATAACCCCAACATTGCCCCACCGGAGGAATACCACCGCCGGGAAGCCGAACTGGAACGTTTTGTGCGCGATGCCGGGTACGCTGCCCGCGGCATCACGGTGGTGGAGCTGCCGTATGACCCGCAGGAGTTTTACACTGCGGTAAAAGGGCTGGAAAACGAGCCGGAGCGCGGCGAGCGCTGCACCGTGTGTTACCGCATGCGGCTGGAACGCGCCGCCCAGTACGCCAGGGCACACGGCTTTAACTGGTTCACCACCACCCTTTCCATCTCCCCGGTCAAGGACCCTGTGCGGCTGAACACCATCGGCTGCGAACTGGCCCAACAGTACGGCCTGAACTACCTGCAAAGCGAGTTCCGCAAAAAGGACGGTTACAAGCGCAGCCTTGCTTTGAGCGCAGAATACGGCCTGTACCGGCAGGATTACTGCGGCTGCATTTTCAGCAAGCAGGAACGCGGCGTTTGATTGCAAAGTTTTAAGGCAATACCGCATAATTCTAAGTGCCGATACGGCGAGCGAGGTACGGCAGATGCTAAGCCAAAAGCGCAGATAATACTGGATGTCTTATCGAGCATTTTGGCAACGCAGATGCCGTGCCGCAGCCGCCGGAGCGGTGCTTAAGCCGTCAGGCGGGAATTGTGCGGTGCTGCCTTAATTGCAAGGAGAAATGTTTCATGCCAAAACATGTTTTAGTGGCTCTGCCATTGAGCGATGCCCAGCGCAGCGCCTTGCAGGCCAGCGTGCCGGAATATGAATTTATCTTTGCCCAAACCGAAACCGTTACCCTGGCCCAGGTGCTGGAGGCAGATATCATCATGGGCAATGTGCCGGTGGAGCTGATTTGCCAAAACCACCATCTGGAATGGTTCCAATCCAACTTTGCGGGACCGGATACCTATCTGGTGCCGGGCGTGCTGCCGGAGCAGTGCCTGGTGACCAACGCCACCGGCGCTTACGGGCTGGCCATCAGCGAGTGGATGCTGGGCTTGTGGCTGGGGCTGCAGAAGGATCTGTTTTTGTACCGGGACCGCCAGACGCAGCACAAGTGGGATGCCATCACCCGCCAGGTGCGGCCGGTGGCCGGGTCCCGCGTGTTATGCGTTGGCATGGGGGATATCGGTTCTAACTTTGCCATGCGCGCCCATGCCCTTGGGGCCGAGGTTGTCGGCGTGCGGCGCAGCGTGCGCCCCGGTGCCCCCTGCCCCGATTACTGCCTGCGGGTGGTACCCAAAAGCGAACTGGACGCCGAGCTGCCGCAGGCAGACCTGGTTGCCTTGAGCCTGCCCGGCACGCCGGAAACGCTGCACATGTTTGATGCCGCCCGCCTGGCCCGCTGCAAGCAGGGGGCAATTCTGCTGAACGTGGGCCGTGGTTCCACGGTGGACTGCCTTGCCCTGGCCGATGCCGTACACAGCGGGCATTTGTTCGGTGCAGCGCTGGATGTGACTGACCCAGAGCCGCTGCCGTCAGACCACCCGCTGTGGAGCGAACCGAATGTGATCATCACGCCGCACATTTCCGGGCGGTTCAGCCTGGCCAAAACACTGGATAACATTGTAGAAATCTTTATCCATAACCTCAAGCTGTACGCTGCCGGGCAGCCGGTGGACAACCAGGTCAGCCGCACCACCCACTATGTCAGCGGCGGCAGCGGCGGCCAGCGGCTGGTGTGCGGCATGCCGTAAAGGTTCTTATTTTCAACCATTCTGCGCCAAAATATTGCATAACTCCTTTGGGTATTGTAGAATAGTGGTGTTCGCTGATTCTGCAACACACAGAGGAGTTTTTATGTTATACCAACTATTCTGGCTGTTTTTGGCCTTTTCGTTCCTGGGCTGGTGCCTGGAAGTTGCTGCCACCGCAGTGCGGCTGGGCCAGTACCGGGACCGCGGCGTGCTGCACGGGCCGCTGTGCCTGGTTTACGGCATTACCGGTTGCCTGATCACCATTGCCCTGCGGGAATTGAGCGGCGGGTGGTTCTTCCTGTTTTTGTTCAGCGCGCTGTATGCCACGGTGGTGGAATGGATTGCCGGGCATTTGCTGGAGCACTACAGCCACACCCGCTGGTGGGATTACTCTGACCGCAAATGGAACCTGGATGGGTACATCTGCCTTTCGGCTTCCGTCGTCTGGGGTGCCCTGGGTCTGGTAACCGTCAAGTGGCTGGTGCCGCTGCTGATGCGTTTGTACCAGCTGGTACCCGCCGGGCTTGCGCATGTTCTGTTGTGGATCTTTGCCATTTTGCTGGTCATTGATCTGCTGGGCACCGCGCTGACCCTGGGCGGCCTGCGCTACAAGCTGCCCAGAGTGGATGAGGTCAACAACCGCCTTGCCAACCTGACGCTGCGGATGGGGTTGTGGATTTTTGACCGCACCGAGCGCCGCATGCGCACCAAGGCCCCGCAGCTGGACCTGATACGCCCCAAGCGCACCAAAAGCACGGTGTTTGCTGCCGGGTGCAGCTTTTACAAAATCTTTTTGCTGTTTGTAATCGGCGCGTTCCTGGGCGACATTACCGAAACGATTTTCTGCCGCATTACCGCTGGGTATTGGATGAGCCGTTCCAGCCTGGTGTGGGGACCTTTCTCTATTGTTTGGGGCCTTGCCATTGCGCTGGTCACCCAGGTTTTGTACAAGTACAAAGACCGTTCGGCATTCTGGCTGTTCGGCATGGGTACCCTGTTGGGCGGTGCTTATGAATATCTGTGCAGCGTGTTTACCGAAATCGTGTTCGGCGCGGTATTCTGGGATTACAGTGCCCTGCCGTTCAACCTGGGCGGGCGCATCAACCTGCTGTACTGCTTTTTCTGGGGGCTGGCCGCTGTGGCATGGTTCAAGGTGCTGTTCCCGCCGTTGGACCGCTTGATTGAAAGCCTGCCCCGCCGCGGCGGTACCATTTTGACCTGGTGCCTGGTGGTATTTATGGCAGTCAATATGATCGTCAGCTCCGCCGCGCTGATTCGTTATGACGCCCGTTTGGAGGGCGTTGCCGCCCAGACCAGTCTGGATACCCTGCTGGACGAGCATTTCGACGATTCCTATATGCAGCGGGTCTACCCCAAGCTGGTGCACATGAATTAAATCATTTTAGTCACAGATTGCCATAGGGCAATACCGCATAATTCTAAGTGCCGATACGGCGAGCGAGGTGCGGCAG
>OJSC01002668.1_pt1 | contig 13505 bp, 10 predicted proteins | sample 1599361 | NCBI WGS metagenome assembly OJSC01 (sample SAMN04168656, study PRJEB22393) | human gut metagenome | biome: human gut microbiome; feature: stool | host: Homo sapiens | collected 2014-03-17 | reverse complement strand
CAACAATACCAATATCAAGATAGCCTCCCAGATTCCAGGTCTCGCCGTTAACGGCTGCCTGCTTCCACATGGGAAATTCCCAGAAACAACAATAAAGCTCCCGAAAGAAAAGTAACAGCGATCGCAGCAAGAAAGGATAACATAATTCCTCTGTAATCTTTAATTGCAGTAAGATAACTCATCGCATTCCATGTAACGATCAGTTCTCCAAACAACTCAAAACATAAAAACTTATCTATAAGCCCAACTCCGGAAAATATCAGAAAAATCCCATATAAAATTCCTCCTGCAATGAGCATTAAGCCTGTCGAACCCCAGAAAGATGACAGAACTGCCTCATTTTTTTCTTCATAAAGCATATCTGCAATAAATCTTGTTACTACCATTGACAAGAAACTGGTTACCGTCAATGATGCAAGAAGTGTATATGTGATCATGCAGACCAGTAATTCTCTGCTCTGTTTCGGAGCGCCTGTCCTGTCACACAAAAACATAACCCCCAGCAGAAGTACGATACCAAGCAACATGGGACCGGTACAGATAATCCCTGCATATCCATAGGCGCGGAAAGAAGCAAACAGCCCTCTTCTGCTGAACAGTTTTTTGAGTTCAAATCCAATCCCTGCCATATGCTTCCTCCACCTCCCTGTAAAGTTTTCTGTATTCACTGATCATGCGCTCATGCCTGTAATATGCCTTAGTTCTTGCCTGTCCGCTTTTTCCCATTCTGATCCGTCTTCTCCTGGATTCACACATTTTTTCCATAGCGAAAGCAAGTCCATCCCTGTACATAGGCGGAACGCAATAACCGGCACATCCAAAATTATCTCCTTCTTTTCCATTCAGAAGTTCCCGGCAACATCCTACATCAGTCGTTACACATGGGCGTCTGGCCGCAAATGACTCCAGCACGGATAATGGCTGGCCTTCTGATATACTGGTAAGGATCGTAAAATCCAGTTTTCTCATATACTGTACAATATCTACCCTTCCTGTAAAAACAAGATTTTTGATATCCAGCTGTTTCACCAGTGCATAACACTCATCTGCATATTCCTCGTCATCTACCCCTCCCAGAATATGAAGTCTCACATTCTCCATTCTGGATGAAAGTTCATAAAATGCATATATCATAGTCTTTATATCTTTAATGGGTGCGAGACGGACTACCGCACCTATGTCTATCCATCCATCTTCCTCTTTCAGAGGGATCTGTGACAACCTGTCATAATCAATACCATTTTCAATTACTCTGCATTTCTCTGCATCACAGCCAATCTGTATTTGCGTAAGCATCGCATTCGTAAATAAACTGGTTACCCGAAAAGCCCTTTTATAAATTGCTTCTGATAACATATAAAAGAAAGAAATCCACTGTTTTTTAAATGATGGGATTACCCATTTTGCCCTGATGATCTCTTCCTCCCTTTCTCTTGTGTATATCCCATGCTCTGTAAGTAATACCGGTCTTCTGTAAACATATCCTCCAAGGCAGGCAAGAAGTCCCCCGTATCCTGTTGAAATCGCATGATAGGTGTCTGCCTGAGGAACCTCAGAACCCAAAAGATATAAAACCGGAAGCAGCATGGAACGCATTGTATGAAACGCGTCCGCAAATGCAATATACGGATATTTTTCCAGACAGCTCTCTGTTAATATATTTAAAAACTGCTCACTTTTCAGAAATGACATCGGATTCATTTTCCGGTCGTGATATAAATGAAACAATACTTCCCAGTCAGGATGACTGCATTCCATCAATTCTCTTAAACTCTTTGTTTCTTCTTCCGAAAAATGATTGATTCTGTGCAGCTGTCCATTTTGATTTCCATGTTCCTTCAGTTTTAATGCATCATCCAGAAATACTTCATGGACTTCCACCACATTATCCGGCAGTTCATAGACAAATTTTCCACGGTCACATGCATGTGCTCCTATTACCCACAGCACAAACTCATGCTCTTTCATAACAGTGATATACTGATGCATCCATGTAGAAACTCCACCATGTACATACGGATAACAGCCTTCTAAAACCAGACAGATTCTCAATTTTCTCACCTTATTTCTATTTTCACTGATTTCTCTTTTGCCCGAAGCAGATAGAGATTTCCGGTAATATGCGTCAGTTCTCCACCTTCTATATTACCCGGAGTCCCTTCATTCATTCTTATCATAATATAAGCTTCATCATAAAAATTATCTAATTTAAGATTAAGTTCCTGATCTGATACATCCTTATCGATCACCAGTGCCCCATACCGCTGTATTGCGCCTGATAGTTCGGAAGCAGTAAGATTTCTCAGACATGGAGCTGAAGTATACAGCCAGTCCATATATTCATCCAGCCGTTTTTTCAGTTTCTCCCATCCCAGTCTGGCACCTCTGTCTTCGTCCAGCAGATCATCCGGATGTATAAAATGTGTATTGACAAAATGCATATTCAGTTCAGATACAGCCGCAAGTTCCATATAATCGTCAATCACTGCACCGGAAATAATACGGGGCTGTTCCACAATTCCATCTTCTGCGGCTTCAAACTCCTGTGTATATGCCATATCTCCGACAAAATAATTACTTGCAATTGTACGTATCTCCGGAAATTCTTTTACGATCATTTCCCGCCCTTCATCTGACAGCACATTAGACGGCGGTACATAAACAGACAATTCTGTCCCCGGAAACATCTCTTTTCCAAACCGTATCAGCTCTGTCATGGCTTTTTTCATTGCATCATAGCTTTCCCATGTTTTATATGGAAGGATATTTGCATAATCCACATTTGACAGGCTCAATGGCTGATGATTATATCCATGATATCCCAGTTCTCCTCCCTGATGAAGCAGCATATTCCCAAAATACTGAAATCTCTGCACATCTTCCTGTTCCACAACATCTCCGGACACATCATCCTCATAATTATCAATAATAACACCTGTATATTTCACACCGTGTTCCTCTGCCATATCCAGCATATCCGGCCACCAGATATTTGTATAAAACTCTTTGATGCTGAGACCATAATCACGTTTGATATATGTTCCATCTCCACTCGGTACAGGAGATGGAAAATCATCCAGATAGAATACAGATCCATTAAGCACCGGGTAAACCATCACATCTGTCAGCAGGCTATAGGATGCCGCAAAAAATCCTCTTGTGGCTTTTTCACATAATCCAAAATTATCAACTACAAATTTACCTTTTCCATAACTGTTTTCCCAGATAAGCGGAACCTTCTTTTCATCATCTGTCCATGCATAAACCTTCGCCGTTTCTCCAACACTTACTTCCCATGCTGAATCATATGCATCCGGAATCTGGAAAGATCTTCCCCCTCCAATCATGAAATCATCATCAATATAGATTTTATCTACCAGAACATTTCCATAATCAGAGTCTGTAATTCCCAATTTCTGCTCAATGAGCGAAACATATGTATCCTTCTGAAGTGTTAACGCAAAAAGAACACGTCCTCCTTTTTCTACCCAGTTTCCAATCTTTATAACTACATCCTTCAATGGGTTCAGATCCGACATCAGCACCACTATTGTTTCATAGCCTGAGAAATCAGGAATCTCACTCTGTCTGATATCTGCCAGATCTACTCCTGTTTTCATATCCATGAAAATTCTTTCAAACTGTTCCCATGCCACCACACTGTCTGCCTGACTGCTGTCCATCAGCACCAGACAACTGCTCTCAATATTTTTGACTGCCTGTGTTTCAGTTACAACCGTATCCCTGTCCAGATATGCCTTCTTCTTGATCTCTGCCTGATACTGAATTCCTGAACGCTCTGTCCAAAGCACCACACTGATTGCCAGAAAAACTCCCAGAATAACAGTCAGACCCTTAAATCGAAAAGACTGTAAATATTTTATCATTCCTGCCAAAAAGCCAATGCCTCCTTTCCTTTCGCCGACAGGTAAATATGTTCCTGCTGAATCTGCTCTAATGTTTCCTTTAATTCTTTTCCCTGTTTCAGTTCTACGTAATATCTGATCCTGAGTATCCAGTATTCTTCATTTCTGTGCCACTTCTTATCCATTCTTTCCAGACTTTTAAGCACCTGTTCATACTCCTTCGTCTGCATTTGATTCTCAGCCAGACATACATATGTATGAAGATCCTCTTTAAATTTCAGTTTTTTCTTCAGAAGTTTTATATATTGATTTCTTTGCACCAGTTCCATCTGTCCTTCTAGAAGTCCCTGAGATAAATACTCCTGAAGAAAATCACAGTACTCTGAAATAAGCTGTTGATTTTCCGGTTCTTTTGCATATCTGTATTCTATCTTCTGCAGTCTGCTTTCATATTCCTTAGACAGCTCTACCATTCCTGTGATCGCATAATGCACAACCTCTACATCGTCATTCATCCTTGCCTGTTTAAGCATATCGATGTAATTCTCCGGATCATCATTCAATACATTCATAATCAGATCACGCCTCATAGCGGCCTCATCAATAAGAAGCACTTCCTCCAGTGGCACAATATTTCTGTCACTTTCTTCTTTCGGTGCTATAATGCTCCTGTAAATTTCTTCATTGATCTTCATTTTTTCTATTCCGATTTCACGCTTTTTATCCTGGTGAAAAAATATCTGGAAATGCAGAAGCAATACACAGATCATACCCCATACCGGTACAAAGATCACAGGTAATATGAGATACCTCTTCACCTTCAGTAAATGGGAGTTTATTCCTGTCCATACTAAAACACAACAGATAATATGGAATATAATAAAAACAACCCCTGTTATATTCTGTATCATTCTTCAGCTACCCTGCTTTCGTTACGGGTGTCAATCACTCTGCAATGAAGTCCGTTCTTTTCGAGCCTTTCAATTACTATCGGTAACATGGCATCATCCACCTGTGACAGTATCAGATAAAGTTGTCCATCCTCCGATATTCCCAGTATGTCATTCTCTCTGATTTTATTTTTTAATATCCTTTCTGTTTCCTCCAGTGTCATTTCCGGATTTTCAATCTGCAGCAGAGCATATGATCCTATTTTCTGTTCTTTTATGGAATGAAATAACTTCAGCCTTTCCATAAAATACTCTGTTTTTAATATATGAGTTCCTTCCAGATATTCCCTGTCTCTGACTGCTTCCTGATATTCCAGTGCACGCAGCAGAGAAACTTCTACCAGACCGCATAAAATTTTGATAAGATTCAGATAATACAATGTCATCTGACTACTGGCTGCATCCTGAATAAATACCAGCATTACAAGTTCTCCATTTCTCTTTATCCCTGCGATATATGCCGGATATCCGGCAAGCAGTTCCCTGTTTCTCCAGACCTCACCCTTTTCCAGCGTTTCTACCGCATTCTGATACTCTTCAATCCTTATAGAATTCGGCATTTTTCTGCGAATTTCAGGTGATGACACTTCCATCCTTCCAAAACGTTTCCATGAATCCAGTGAATAAAGTACAATTGTATGATTTTCCAGAACATCTTCCATTACCCTTATGGTTTCCATAAACAGTTTCTGAGGCTGTATCACATCCAGCTTTCTTGTTATATCAAAAATTTTTCCAAAGCTGTCCCTGCTTCCGAGAATCTGCTTCTTATATTGTCTTTTATCCTGAAGGGTCTCCTGATACATTTCCTGCATAAAGAAAAATTTTTCCTTGATCAGTCTGTTTTCTTTTGTTACAAATTCTATATCCTCTTTATTCTTCAGCCTTATATAACCACAGACAGCACCTGCGGCAAAATAAAAAATAAATGGAATCCAGTTAGAAGCCTCATAAAACAAAGTATATATGTTTACATTCTCCTGCCTGTACGCTGCAATCAAAGAACAAGTTTCCAACGCAGCTGCTGATATTCCATAATTAATTCCATAAAGACTTCCCATAAATACAATAAATACAAGTCTCAGGTCAATCATTTTAAACTGAGCATAAGTTCCTGTATATTTGTTTAGAAATTCAAATAAAATAAATCCTGAGATTAATTCCAGAATGTGGACCAGCAAAGTATTTTTCGATATCCAATTCCTGATATTTGCAAAATGTCCGGAATCTGAATCTGATAATTTTTTATACTCCTGATACATCCCGGGAATATCTTCAAAAACAGATATCTTTGGAAACCACCCATATTCATGTCTTATAATCTGATCATCCGGCTGTACCTTATAAATCTGACCGCTGTTCTGATATCTTATATCCAGTTTACCGGGAATTGTCTTTCTGATTTCTTTTTCCAGATCACTGAAACTCTGCCTGAAACAATCCGGAACATTCAGACAGCGTTCTTTTCCCCAATTGTCATATACTTTATAAAGCAGTTCTGCCAGATCATCCATACATACAAAATAAATATTTTGTTCCGGTGATTCCTCAAAAACAATTTTTCCGCTTTCTTCTGCCTCTGTAAACAGCTTATAAAAAAAGTCCTGTGTGTATACCGCTGAATATAAATGAGGAATTCTCAGAATCTTGGTGTTTATCTGATACATATTTCCATATTCCATAACTACATTTTCTGCTGCGGATACCAGAAGTGTTTTTCCACTTGTAATATTATAAATGCTCTCCTGCCCGGTCAGATACAACATTCTTATTTCCTTATTCTTTTTGCATAACTGAAGTATCTGTCTCAGTTGTTCCAGTTCTCCGGTCATCCTTCCATGCATGGTCAGATAATTGGAAAAATAAACAATTCTTTCAAACTCATATGTTTCGAAAATCTCTTTCAGTTCTTTCTCATCTTTTATGAACGGACGAGATAATATATTCTTTTTTCGATTTGATTTCAGCATCTCATTTCCCAGTACAACTACATCACATTCAGGAAATGATTCTTCTATAAAAGTTTCTGTTACATATCCTGTATTTCCTGCCAACAATACTTCCATATTTATTCACCTCAATAAAGTGAAGTATAACAAAATTATTTTTTCTTTTCAATATCAGTATCTTTACAGAAAATAGCTTTTTTCTCAACAACTGTTGTCTTGTTCCTGCTGCTGTTCTATGCTAAAATATTTCCAGTATAAAATCATAAACCACAGACAGATCAGTACCCTGATATTTCCGGCACTGATCATATCTGATCATATTATACAAACTGTCAGGAAAGAGGCGATTACATTGAACATTGAAGATTCCTGTATTTCCTGCATTGACACAGACTGGTCCTACCAGCTTGCCAGACGCATGGAAAAAGAGAAAACAAACCCTGTTCTGGGCTATCGTACTGCAGGTTCCGCTGCTGAAACAGCTACAGGAGATATATTATACAGGGAAATGAAAGCTATCGGACTTACCGATGTAACCAGAGATACATTCTCACTGGACGGATGGGAATTCGAGAAGGCAGTCCTGAAATTTACAGATGATGACGGGCAGGAACACACCTTTCAGATGGGCGGATATCAGACAAATTTCGAGACAGACGGATTTGAAGATTACGAACTCGTTTATCTGGGAAAAGGAACTGCTGCAGATTATGAAGGCATAAACGTAAAAGGAAAGCTGGTTATGGTTGAGATCAACCAGCGAGACGAATGGTGGATCAGCTTCCCTGTTTATCAGGCTTATCTGCGCGGCGCTGCTGCCCTGATCGCAGTTCAGGCAAACGGCTACGGAGAAATCGCAGAGTCTGCGCTGAATGCACAGGATATCGCAGGTCCTGATTTCGCACCTGCATTCTCTCTGTCTCAGGCGGATGCACGTATCCTGAAGCGTTCTCTCCGAAATAAAATTTCCGCCTGCGAAGACAACACCACTGATTCAGCAGATACCCATAACACTCTGGAACAGGATGCTGCTTTATTACGCAGATCCTCATTAAAAGTATCACTGGATGCCCGTTCCAGAGTGATCCCGGATACAACAGCAGGCAATATCACAGGTAAAATACAGGGTACTGAGACAGACTCTATGATCCTGCTGTCTGCACACTATGATTCCTATTTCGATGGATTCCAGGACGATAATGCAGCAGTCGCCATGATGCTCGGCATTGCCCGTTCACTGGTAAAGGGCGGCTATAAGCCTGCCCACACTCTCGTTTTCTGTGCAATGGCTGCCGAGGAATGGGGAATCATTGATTCCAAATACGACTGGTCTACAGGAGCCTACAATCAGGTATTCCGCGTACATCCTGACTGGCAGGGTAAAGTGATTGCAGACCTGAACTTTGAACTTCCTGCACACGCACACAATAGACAGGATGCCATCCGCTGTACCTATGAATATGCAGATTTCATTAGACAGTTTACAGACAGCCTGACTGTCCCGAAGGAAGCATATCCTGACGGGATCACGGTTCTCTCTCCCATCGAGACATGGTCTGATGATTTCTCCATGGCAATCGCAGGTATCCCATCCACAGTCAATGATTTCAGTGCCGGGCCCTTCATGCAGAATTATTATCATTCCCAATATGATAATCAGGATGTTTACCAGGAAGCTGTCTATCAGTTTCATCATGAATGCTATCTGAAACTGATCATGGCCATTGACAGACTTGTCCTGCCACCGATGAATTTCAGCAATACCATGAACGCGGTCGCAGAAAGTATCCACGAAAATGCACTCTCATTTGCTGATCCTGAGCAGAATGTTCTGCTCAGAAACCTGCAGACAATTACCGCTTCTGCCGAAAATATTTATGACAAAATCTGCCAGATTAATGCGGAATATGCCACACTTTCAGACTCCGACGCCCGCATTGCTTTCCGCCACAAATGGGAATATGCCGGACTGGAGCTGCTGAAAACTTTCCGCAAGGCACAAGACTATCTGGTACGTCTCAACTGGCAAGATGAAGTAATTTTCCCACAGGAAGCTGCCTCCAAAAATATTCGACAGCTGGAAAAAGCCAGCCGGGCTTTATCCGAGGGAAATATTACAGATGCATTGAAAGCCCTCTATCGAGTAGACAATAATATGTACGCATTTCTCTTCGATGAAGAAGTTTACTATCACTTCACCGAATACATTCTTCACCAGCCAAAAGACCGTCTGATGTGGGGTGCCGGACGTATTATGCATCACGAAAATCTCTACGGGATCGTGCAGAAACTGAAGCAGCGCATGGAAGAAGAAACACCGGAACTCGACAGTGAGATCCGTCGTCTGGAAGCTGCCCTGCGCAGACAGAAGGCTTATTATAAGGACGATATCCGCTACTTAAACACCTCCGTTAATAAGCTGTCTGCGATGTTGGATAACATCTATAATAATCTACTGTCTTTTTAAAAAACATTACCACTCCCGGGAACAGCAATGTTCCCGGCAATAAATAAGGAGATTACTACATACCATGGAAAGTGATAATTTGTACAGAGTACAGGAAGAAGATTTACCACGATTACAGAAACTGTTAACGGTCTGTTTCGCACAGGATCCGCTGTATCATACCCTGATTCCTGATGATGACACCAGAGAAAGACTTCTGCCGGAGCTCTTTTCCTGCGATCTGACGGAGTTCTTTCAGACATGCGAAATTTATTCTGACAGCAGCGAACTGAACAGTATCCTGGTTGTTTCTGACGAAAGCGAACCTTACAATTTTCTGCACTACTGTCTCACAGAGGCCAGAGCTGCACTTACCACTGACGGATGGCTGATCAAAGAAGATCCAAGCCTGAAAACCTTCTGGAATTTCATTCAGGGCAAGGACTACCTGAACTCAAGCTGGACAGATCAGCTTCACCAGACAGAGCGTCTCCATGTGATCTACCTTGCAGTAGACCCTGGACACCAGCATCATGGACTGGCAGAACTTCTGATGGATGAGGTGATAAATTATGCCCAGAAACACAAGATGCTGATTTCTCTGGAAACCCATAATCCCAATAACGTTCCTATTTATGAACACTTCGGATTTAAAACATACGGGATAGTGGAAAAACCTCACTTTGGTCTGAAACAATATTGCATGATCCGAGAGGCTACTGTATAATCTGTCCCTGCACTGCTCTCGCAATTATTAACATAAAGACTCCGTAATTGATAAATTAACCTATTTTTCACTTACATTTTTGTCTATTTCTACGTCTAGTAATATTTATACTTTTATATTAAAATAACAAACAGATGTCGGATAAAACTTTTCCACATCTGTTTGTTTATAGTACCATGTGTACTTTTCCGCTACTATTTTTAATTACTGTTAACTGTTCGGAGACTTTCCATTCAACGGACTGCTGAACATCCACGATTACCAGAAACAAAAGTATTTACCTGGCAATAAAAATTTTAATAACCCCCAGAGTACACATCACTACACTGATAAGGAGGACTTATAATAATGGTACGAAATGCAATGAGCGCAACAGAATTTTATATTTTACAATATTTATGGACCAGAGAAACACCTGCAACTTTTTCTGAGATTATGGTTCACTTTAATGAGGAAGAAAAGAAAGCATGGAAGAAACAGACAGTAAACACATTTCTTTCCCGTCTGGCACAGAAGGGCTTTTTGAATATTGACAAGAGCGGAAAAAGAGCTATCTATATTCCATCTGTCACCTCAAAGAAATTCTATGAAAATTATGCCCAGGAGATTGTAAAGGATTCTTACAACGGAGCCATCAAAGATTTCATCGCTGCATTTACAGCAGGAAATAAATTAAGCGCAGCTGAGAAAGCTGAATTATTATCTTATATCCAGACACTTTAATCAGAAATGCTCAATAAAAAGGCTGTCATTAACAACAGCCTTTTTTATTTACAGAATTACTATAAATACCGGATCAGAGAAATTACTCAGACTCTTCTATATTTTCCAACGTAAGCTTATGATATGGCGTGCGCACATATTTTCCGTCGATCAACGGAATATCACTCTTATCTCCATCCGTTGCGATTACAAATGCAAGATTCAGTATTTCACGCGCCTGCTCCTCTTTATCATTATAAACCGTTCCAAGCATTTCCTCATTCTTTACAGCCTCAATCCCCTCATCTGTACGGTCGACCAGATTGACACACACCACATCACATCCTTTATCGATCATGTTTTTCACCTGTTCATTCTGCGTCAGCTGACTCTGTGATGCATCCAGGATTTCCAGATTGATCGCCACACCGCTGGATTCCTCTTGCCAATGATTTTTTCAGGTTATATTTTTTCTATTGTGATTTTTTCATATTACTTCCTATTACATAATGTTCGGATCAAAAGGTATTTTTCCCCTAACTTGATACCCACGAATTACTCCACACTTTGCAGCTCCCGCAATTTTATTATATGTTTATATATACAGCATAAAAGCCACTCTACAGATTATTCATCCAAAGAGTGGCTATCCTTATTTTTATCAGATACTTATGGTAAGTATACCCGTATATTCATTTTTACACAAAAAAACCAGCTAACTGTTAGCTGGTTTCTCATTATATCTTCAAAACTACATACATGTTGACATTCCCTGAAAATCATTCTTCCTGCGATTCTTGGTCAAGCCCTCACCCGATTAGTAACAGTCAGCTCCATGTGTTGCCACACTTCCACCTCTGCCCTATCTACCTCGTCGTCTTCAAGGGGGTTTACTTCTTAACGAATGGGATATCTCATCTTAAGGGGGGCTTCACGCTTAGATGCCTTCAGCGTTTATCCCTTCCGGGCTTGGCTACTCGGCCGTAGACTTGGCAGTCTAACCGATGCACCAGCGGCCCGTCCATCCCGGTCCTCTCGTACTAAGGACAGCTCCTCTCAGATATCCTACGCCCACGCCGGATAGGGACCGAACTGTCTCACGACGTTCTGAACCCAGCTCGCGTACCGCTTTAATGGGCGAACAGCCCAACCCTTGGGACCTACTACAGCCCCAGGATGCGATGAGCCGACATCGAGGTGCCAAACCACTCCGTCGATGTGAACTCTTGGGAGTGATAAGCCTGTTATCCCCAGGGTAGCTTTTATCCGTTGAGCGATGGCAATCCCACTTTATACCACCGGATCACTAAGTCCTACTTTCGTACCTGCTCCACCCGTCGGTGTCGCAGTCAAGCTCCCTTCTGCCTTTGCACTCTTCGAATGGTTTCCGTCCATTCTGAGGGAACCTTTGGGCGCCTCCGATACCCTTTCGGAGGCGACCGCCCCAGTCAAACTCCCCACCTGACATTGTCCCCAGACCGGTTCACGGCCTCTGGTTAGAAACCCAGCACCACAAGGGTGGTATCCCAACGGCGGCTCCATGCAGACTGGCGTCCACATTTCCTAGCCTCCCACCTATCCTGTACATGCAATACCGGGTCCCAGTATCAAGCTGGAGTAAAGCTCCATGGGGTCTTTCCGTCCTGGCGCAGGTAACCAGCATCTTCACTGGTACTTCAATTTCACCGGATGCATTGTCGAGACAGCGCTCAAATCATTACGCCTTTCGTGCGGGTCGGAACTTACCCGACAAGGAATTTCGCTACCTTAGGACCGTTATAGTTACGGCCGCCGTTTACTGGGGCTTAAATTCAAAGCTTCGCTTGCGCTAACCTCTCCTCTTAACCTTCCAGCACCGGGCAGGCGTCAGCCCATATACCTCACCTTTCGGTTTCGCATAGACCTGTGTTTTTGCTAAACAGTTGCTTGAGCCTATTCTCTGCGGCCTGGTTTCCCAGGCACCCTTTCTCCCGAAGTTACAGGGTCATTTTGCCGAGTTCCTTAACAATGCTTCTCCCGCCGGCCTTAGGATTCTCTCCTCATCCACCTGTGTCGGTTTACGGTACGGGTACAATATGAACGATAGCGGCTTTTCTTGACGCATGGCTCACGGGCTTCGCTACTAATCTTCGCTCCACATCACGTCTTCCCATTGCATGGCGGATTTTCCTACCATACTGGTACCTCGCTTGTACCGGGCTTTCCATTCCCGGCTCCCGCTCTCCTTACGTGTCCCCACAGTTCTGTCATACTGCAGTACAGGAATATCAACCTGTTGTCCATCGGCTACGGCTCTCGCCCTCACCTTAGGTCCCGACTCACCCAGGGCAGATCAGCTTTACCCTGGAAACCTTGGATATTCGGCCTAGAGGATTCCCACCTCTATCTCGCTACTCATTCCGGCATTCTCTCTTCCATGCAGTCCACAGCTCCTTCCGGTACTGCTTCTTCCCGCATGCAATGCTCCTCTACCAATCTTTTCAGATTCCTTAGTTTCGGTGGCGCGTTTCAGCCCCGGACATTTTCGGCGCAGGACCTCTCGACCAGTGAGCTATTACGCACTCTTTGAATGTATGGCTGCTTCTGAGCCAACATCCTGGTTGTCTTCGAAATCCCACATCCTTTTCCACTTAACGCGCACTTTGGGACCTTAACTGTAGGTCTGGGCTCTTTCCCTTTTGACCGCCCAACTTATCTCGTGCAGTCTGACTCCCGGTGATATCTACACGGCATTCGGAGTTTGATATTCTTCGGTAGGCTTTGACGCCCCCTAGGAAATTCAGTGCTCTACCTGCGGCAGACTTGTCATGGGCTAGCCCTAAAGCTATTTCGAGGAGAACCAGCTATCTCCGGGTTCGATTGGAA
>OJSC01002635.1_pt1 | contig 13656 bp, 8 predicted proteins | sample 1599361 | NCBI WGS metagenome assembly OJSC01 (sample SAMN04168656, study PRJEB22393) | human gut metagenome | biome: human gut microbiome; feature: stool | host: Homo sapiens | collected 2014-03-17 | reverse complement strand
TGTTTCATGCTGTTATTCAGTTACAAAACGCATATTAGTGGTATAGTATCCGGTTTCTAATTTCTTTTTAAGTACTCCGTCACTACCATAAACATATATGTCGTTGAGGGCAGAATGGGGCTGGTCAATAATGATCACATCTCCTGAAACCGGGTCGGTTACAATGCCACCGGGGTTAGAAAAATCACTGTATTGGGCGAATTCTTTGGTTTCTTTGGTGTTCATGTCATATACGGAAATACGTTTAGGGTCGGCGGCTTCGAAGTATTCTGCATAAATTACATATATTTTATTGCCCTTCATCGCTATTTTACTGGCCGGGCAGACTACTGTTACTTCATCAGTTTGTGGGTCGATGCATTGCAATGTTTGCGCGGGATTCCCGCCAAAATCTCCGCATGAAATGAAGTACACCTTTCCGTCTTCTCCGGTTGTACAGATATCATAGGGATTGAGAAGAACTTCTATGTCTTTGATTTTAGTAAAGTTGGCAAGATTGACAACAGCTACATATTTGCCTGTGCCATCCATATCATAATTGGATAGATTAATATATAACTTTCCGTTAGCTGAGGTAAGGGCTTCAGGATGACTTCCTCCTACCTCTATTTTTTTGGTTATTGAAAGGCTTGTAGTGTCTATTTGTGATACGGTACCATCGTATGCGGTGAAATAGATATTACCTTTGGCTGCTGTCATATATCGCGGTTGAATAGGTTGCCCGCTCTCATTCGTTAAGTTCAACGTTTTTATACGTTTGAAGTCTTTTCTATCTACGATTTCTATTTTGGCAGAGCTGCTGCAAGTGATATATATTTTAGTGCCATATACACACAAGTCCTGTGCATCGCCGATGCCTGCTCCGTTGGCAGCTGCAAACAAATCTGCACTAACAGTCTTCAGATCCCTGTCATACCATTGTATAGTACCATTATTCTCATTCCAGTTTCCTGTATTAATAACATACGCTCCATTGACAAGTGCTATCGGTCCTTCCGGAATTTTCGGTCCGTCATCATCACTACATGCGGTAAATACTCCTAATGCCATAACCAGCATGGCGGTTTTATACCAATACTTCTTCATAGTTTCTGTTTTTAGTTTATAATTTATAGTTGATTGTTACTTTGTAATTGCGTCCGGGCATCGGGTAGAAGCGGACTATTTCGTAGTTCTTATCACTCAGGTTCAAGGCATCTAGCTGTATGCGTAGCGATTGCTTCTTCCATTTAAAGGTATACGAAAGTGATATACTGTGGTCAGTGTAAGATTTAATACGATTTTCCGGAATATTCTGGGCAATCGAATAGCGTTCCGAGGCGTACATTATGTTGTAAGTAAGGTTGACATACGGATTCTCAAAAGTCAGACTTCCTGAACCTGAATGTTTCGGAGTATATATAATCTGATTCCGCCATATTTTAGAATTACGGTCGGTAATATCTTCCGCTTGCATGAAGTTGTAAGTTCCTGTGAGATATAACTGCTAATTCTTTTTCAATTGCCAGGTTAATATCTGTACCAATGGTTTCGACTTTACCTAAATTCATCATCTTCCAGATAAACATGGTGGGGACTGCCACGATTTTATCTTTCACCCGATTATAATAAGTATCTACTGAAAGGCTTAGATAGTCGATAAATTCCAATGAAGTAGAACTCCACGTTGTACCTACATTGAATTGCCGGGTAACTTCAGGCTTTAAATTATGGTTGCCAATTACCAGATAATACAAATCATTGAATGTAGGCGTACGGAAGATGTCTTTGTATGAAGCCCTGAAACGTAGACCAAAATCAAATGGTTTCCACGACAGACTGACAGCGGGTGAAAGGCGTTTACGGTCTGCAGCAGCTTTTCCTGTCCGTACATTCTCTGTAATATAAGTATTCAGCAGGGAAGCGGTAGTAGAAAATCGGTTGCTTTTATAGTGTGTAGCTATTGCTGTTAAATAGGTGAAACGTTCCGGATATTGATTGTTCTGTAAAGTCGTTGACAAATAGTTATAGGCGAAATCTTGTGCTAATGAGAAAGATAATCCTTTCACCGGTTCGCTCCATAATGTAGCGGATAAGTAAGTCTCAGTCTGCCGGAAACGATTGTCTGTAATACCGGAAGATTCATTATTATAGTCCCGGTTCCAGCTGAAGTTAAATTTTCCACTTGCTTGTAGTTTCCATTTCTCTGAGAATCGGTTCTCATACTTCAATTGGCCGAAGTAATTACGGTCATATAGTCTTTCGGCAGCATACGGATTGTCATAAATCACTCCGCCGGGTAACCCTCTTTCCGAATCAAAGAGATAAACTTTGGCTTTCAAATCCTGTTTCTCATTCAGTGTTACAAACAAATTTAATTCTGCCCGATAAGTCTCTATATCACTATTGTTTCGTTTGGAGTCAATCAGTTTATTCCCATTCCACATTTTGAAAGGATAATTACCGTCTGCCCGTAAATAATCAGCATAGGCAGAAAGACTGAAACGGTTACTTAATTTCTGGGCATAAAATAAAGAAGGATTAGCAAGCCCGTAAGAACCGGTTTTCATATTTGCAAGCAATTGGAAAGGTCTGTCACTGAAATCCGGACGTGCGGTTTCGATACTTAAAGCACCGGCAGAGGCAAACATCTTCGCTGTCTGGTAAATATTATCGCTCTGACCAATGCTGAGTGCCAGTTCGGAAATATTGTCTAACGAGAAACGGGAGATATCTACCTGGCCTGACTGACAATCGCTGACAGTCACTCCGTCATAGCTGACTGCTGTATGTTGCGCTCCCAAACTACGTACGGAAACAGTCTTTAATCCACCAATTCCGCCATAATCCTTAACGCTGACTCCCGAGAAATGGCGAATTGCATCGGCCACATCCGATACTCCCAAACGTTCCATATCAGTTTTCTTCATTTGTTGGAGCGGGGCGGTTGCTGAGAGAGCCGGTGGCACACGCCGACCTTTTATCCCCACTTCCGGAATGACATGTACTTTTCCTGTAATGGAGTCTCCCACCTGTTGTGCTTGCAGGCTGACACAAAGCCAACATGCAAAGCAAGACAAATAAAACCGTAGCCGGGCATACCGACATAGATTATCTCTTATCATAAACAGAATGCTATAAAAACTATATACATCTCATGTCCTTTCCTCGAAGACATGAGGGATGATAGGTTTTGCAGGTCTTCTGACTTACTCCGGATTTGCCGCCTTCCCACCATACGAATATTGGCAGTGGCACAGGTGATTGGCAAATCCTGCAATAGGAGTTCACAGCAGCGGGACTGTTTGGGAGTCACACCCAATTCCCTTTTCATGGAGTATACCGAAAGGCATCCTCCAACAAAACCGGGAGCAAAGATAGGAAAGATTTATGTTTAATTTGTAATGTAGTGCAGTATTTTATAAATTTATGCATTTATTCTAACAGAGTAACTTAATAGAAAACTAATACTATAATGCTTATGCTAAAGAAAACTATTGCTGCGCTAAGCCTACTCAGTATCCTTGCAGCTTGTCAGAATGATGAGGCTCCTTCTCAATCGGAGCCAAAACCACGTCAAGACATCAATCTCACCCGTGCGGAACAAGATTTAATGGACAAAGGTACAGACTTTGCTTTCCGTTTCTTCGATCAGGTGTGCAGTTCCGAAAAGGAAAAACCGAATGTCTTTGTGTCTCCATTGAGTGCATCGCTTTGCTTATCAATGATTACTAACGGAGCTTCGGGCAATACGCTTACTGAAATGCAGAACGTATTGGGATTTCCTGCCGCTTCTTTCTCTCTTGATGATCTGAATAACTATAATCAAAAACTAACTTCAGCTTTATTGGATTTGGATAATACCACTCAATTAGGAATTGCCAATTCTATCTGGATAAAGGAAGGTTTTAAGGTTTACGACTCCTTTGTGGATGTGAATAAGAAAATGTACGATGCACAGGTGCAGGAGCTTGACTTTGCATCTCCCACAGCGAAAGATGTGATAAACCAATGGTGTGCCGAGCAGACGAATAATTGTATAAAAGAGGTTATACAGAGAATACCGGAAGATGCACGTATGTATTTGATTAATGCACTCTACTTCAAAGGTATCTGGAAGAGTCAATTCCAAAAATCGGATACTCGCCAGGAAAATTTTACTAATTCTGATGGTACTGAGCAGAAAGTGAATATGATGAATCAGACAGAAACGTTTAATTATGCCCAGAACTCAGCATTCTCCATCGCAGAATTGCCGTATGGTAACGAAGCTTTCAGTATGTTGCTCTTATTGCCTGCCGTGGATAAGACTTTGGATGAGAGTTTGTCCGAGTTGACTTATGAAAACTGGAAAGAGTGGAATACAGCTTTGTCGGGCAGACAATTGCAGGTTAAACTTCCCCGTTTCAAAGTGGAGTATAACAAGATGCTCATAGAGGATATGGTTGCTATGGGGATGAAGGATGCCTTTGATGGTTATAAGGCTGATTTCTCTAAAATGTCGGCAGCCGAGTTATATATTGGTCTTTTGCAGCAATTTACTTATGTAAATGTAGATGAGGAAGGCACTGAAGCAGCAGCTGTTACAGTTGGTGGAATGTTTGAAACTTCCGTTGGACCATCTACTCCTATATCTTTCTATGTAGACCGTCCTTTTGCTTTTGTGATTAAGGAAAAGAGTACGGGAGCAATTCTCTTTATGGGGAAAATTACGAAACTGTAATTTGTTATGCCATTTATAAAGAAGGCGAAGAATCAACTCCTTCAATTGCCGGAGTTGGTTCTTCGCTTTACTTTTTATAATAATAAGAATATATTCTTATAGTTTACTCTTATATATCTGTGCCATTACCTTCTGATACTGATTTTCCAATTGAAGCAGATTCTGTTTACTTTGATAAATCATAGAAACTTCTACAAAATATTCTATCACACTGATCTGTCCCCCAGTGAGAGCTTGTTTCAGCAATGCAAGATCCTGTTGTGAACTGAATGCTTCCTTGTATTCCTGTATGGAGGTTTGCAATGATTGTGCTTCACTGTACAGTTTTGCTAAGGTCGCCTCAGCTTGGAAAGTAGCGTTCTCTTTCTGATAGTCGAGATTCAGAGATTGTGCTTTGGCTATCTTCACCTTATTGCGGTTTTCAAACAGTGGGAAAGAAAAGCCCACTACAACTCCATTGAACGGAGTACCGGACTCAGTATTACGGCGATATCCCAGTTCCAATTTTGGCAACCAGCCTTGCTTACTTGCAGAAATCTGTTTGCGGGCAGCAGCACTTTCACTGCTCAATGACAGCAAAGTCTGATCGGCTGCCAACACTTCCGAACGTAACTGTTCATAGTTGTTAGGAAGAAGCGGCAACGGATAATCATTGATGGAACGGAAACTGCTCAGTTCATTGTCTTGCAAAGACTGGTCTCCGTTGAGTGCAAGGAGAGATTTCCAGGCATTATCAAGCGCAGTCTGATTGGCGCGGAACTCTGTACGTACATTCAGTAATTCCAGATTGATTTTGTTTGTTTCCAGTACATTGGCATCACCTGTTTCCAGACGTTTCTTGTAGTATGCGGAGAGTTCCTCAGCCTGTTTCATACGTTCATCCAGAATCACTTGCTGATGCTGTAACATGATGATATCGAAACAAAGCTCTTTAGCTTGCAACAACAATTGTTGGCGGAAAGCGGCAGACTGTGCATCAAGCGCACCGGTTTTGAATCGGTTTACTTTTCCGCGTGTAGCATATAAGGTAGGGAAATCAAAGCTTTGGGAAACAACAAGTTCACCTATCGTTTCGCTCTTATCTTCCGAACCCCACAAATGGGCATACGAGAGAGTGGGATCAGGCAAATTGTTCTCCGACTTATTCTCCAATTTCTGTGAAGTGATAAGTTGCGCATTGGCCTGCAACTCCTTATTGTTCGCCTCAATGCGCCGCAGCACTTCGTCTATGCCAACCGATTGGGCACGCATCCCCGCATATAGGAAAAAAGTGATAAAACTAAATATAAGAATTCGTTTCATTATTTGATATTGTTAATAGTTATATGGATGTTAATTCGCCGGTTTCCGGTGCATCATCAGATAAACAATCGGAATGATGAAACCGTTCAGGAACGTGGAAGTTAAAAGACCTCCGAGAATAACCTTCGCCATCGGGCTTTGGATTTCATTACCCGGCAAATCACCTCCCAGTGCCAACGGAATAAGTGCAAGAGCAGAAGACAACGCGGTCATCAGAATTGGATTCAAACGGTCCATTGAGCCACGGATTACGCTGTCGTACACACCGATTCCCTCTTCCTGTTGTAAATGGTTGTAGTGGCTGATCAGCAACATACCATTTCGGGTAGCGATACCGAACAGTGAAATAAAACCGATAATAGCCGGAATACTCACTTCTCCCGTTGTCATCAACAAAGCAAACACACCACCGATCAATGCCAACGGCAGGTTGATAAGTATAATTGCACTCTCTTTTACACTGCGGAATTCATGATAAAGTAGTAAGAAGATCACCGCAATACTCATCAGCGATGTGAGTAACAAGGTGCGGCTTGCCGCCTGTTCACTTTCAAACTGACCACCGTATTCCAGGTGATATCCTTCCGGTAATTTGATGTCCTTATCCACGCGAGTCTGAATATCATTCACCACACTGCGCAAGTCGCGGTCGGCAACATTGGTAGAGATCACGATTTTACGTTTCACGTTCTCGCGGCTGATAGTATTCGGTCCCATTGCAGAACGTACTTCGGCGATGTAGTTCAACGGTATTTTCTGTCCGTCACTGGTATCTATCATCAAGTTGCGTATCTTCTCCATTTCGTCGCGGAGGTCATCACGTACACGTACGGTAAGGTCAAAGCTTTTGCCCTTCTCGTAAACCTGTGATACGGTTTCACCTGCAAGGCAGACATTCACGAACTCAGAGAATTCCGGTAATGAGATACCAAACTTAGCCAGCATTTCCCGCTTGGGTGAAATGATAAGCTGAGGACGTTCTATCTGTTGTTCTACATTCAGGTCGGCAATACCCGGAATATCCTGGATGGCACCTTTGATTTCATTACCCAAAGTAAACATGCGGTTCAGGTCATCACCAAACAGTTTAATTGCAATGTTTGCTTTCGTACCGCTAAGCATAGCATCGATACGATGACTGATAGGTTGGCCGATTTCTATGTTTGCTCCTACGATAGTACCTAACTTCTCACGTACTTCAGCAACCATTTCACTACGTGAACGGTCTTTCAGTTCGAACGGAGCTTCTATTTCGGAAACATTCACTCCAAGTGCATGTTCGTCCAGTTCGGCACGTCCGGTCTTGCGGGCAACGGTTTGTATTTCAGGAATACTGAGTAGCAATTCCTCTGCACGATGTCCCATCTTGTCACTTTCTTCCAGCGAGATACCCGGCAAAGAAGATATGTTGATCGTAAACGAACCTTCGTTGAAAGGTGGCAGGAACGAACGGCCCAATGTGAAGAAACATGCCAAGGCTACTACGAACAAACCAATAGTACTGCCCAATACGATCTTCTTATGTCCCAGTACGAAAGCCAGTGCAGCGCCATACCATTGTTTCATTTTACGTGCTACATACGAGTCACTGCTTTCTCTCTCTTCCTTCTTCTTGTCTTTTCCCAAAAGATAAGAGCAAAGTACCGGTGTAACCGTCAGTGCTACTACCGTAGAAGCAGCCAATGCTACAATGAACGCAATACCCAGAGGAACCAGCATGCGGCCTTCCATACCTGTGAGGAAGAATAAGGGCACGAAACTAACTACGATAATCAGCGTAGAGTTCAGGATAGGCATACGTACTTCTTTCGATGCGTTGAATACCACTTCCAATATGGAAAGTCGTTCTTTCACAGGTTTCAACTTGTTTTCGTGGAGTCGTTTATATACGTTTTCCACGTCCACAATGGCATCATCCACTAACGAACCGATAGCGATGGCAAGACCACCGAGACTCATTGTGTTGATTGTGAATCCCATATAATGCAGCGTCACCAGTGAAGTAATCAATGAAAGTGGTAGTGTAACCAATGAGATCACTGTTGTACGTACATTTGCAAGGAACAGGAATAGTACAATCACCACGAAGATACCTCCTTCGAACAAGGACTTCTGTACGTTTCCGATGGAGCTTTCGATAAAGCGACTTTGTCGGAAAATGTCTGTGCTGACCTTTACATCCGGTGGCAGATTTTTCTGTAAATCTTTCAGGGATGCTTCCAGTTTATCCGTTAATTCCAGCGTGCTGGTGGCCGGCTGCTTGGTTACAGTCAACAATACGGCAGCTTTACCTCGTTCCGATGCTGTACCCAGTTTGGGTAATTTTGCTCCGATGTGTACGTCTGCAATGTCTTCCAACAGAATAGGAGCACTGCCCGAAGCGGTTCCACCACGTACCACAGCACGTGCCAGTTGATCTATCCGATCGGTAGAAAGTACTCCACGTACAATGTATTCGTTGCCATATTCGTATAGCACACCACCGTTTGCATTCAGATTCATTTCACGGGTTACGGTCATAATTTCATTCAGCGTAACGCCGTAATGTCGCATCCGTTCCGGATCTAATTGTATCTGATATTCCTTTATATCACCACCCAGTACCGCTACCTGTGCCACACCGCCTGTAGAGAGTAAGCGCGGACGGATGGTCCAGTCAGCTATTGTACGCAGGTCAAGCATAGAGGTAGAGTCGGCAGTCAGACCGATAATCAGCATCTCGCCCAGAATGGATGATTGTGGACCCAGTGTCGGTTTACCTACCCCGGTAGGTAAGCTTTCGCTTACAACAGCCAGCTTCTCGCTTACAATCTGTCGGGCCAGATAAATATCCGTATCCCAATCGAATTCTACCCATACTACTGAAAATCCATTGGTAGATGAAGAACGTACGCGGCGCACACCTGTTGCACCGTTCACTGCTGTTTCAACAGGAAATGTGACGAGTTGTTCCACTTCTTCTTCCGCCATACCGTTTGCCTCAGTCATGATGACAACCGTAGGTGCATTGAGATCTGGAAATACGTCCACTTCCGTGTGCATGGCGGTGTAAGTTCCGCCTATCAGTAACAACACCGAGGCCACAAGCACCAGGATGCGGTTATGAAGTGAGAAATGTATAATCTTGTTTAACATGTTGATTAAAGTGTTAGAGTGTTAATGTGATAATGTGAAGTTGCTTTATCACTCTATAACTTCATCACTTACCACTGTTTTTTAGTGTTCGTGACTGTGTGCCGGTATTGCATTTGTAGCGCTTGCCAGTTTCACTTGATAAGCTCCTTCGGTTACCACGCGGTCTCCCGCTTTTACACCTGAGAGAATCTGTACGCTTTCACCGTTATCGGCTCCAAGAGTCACGAGTTGTTTCTTATATCCTTCTTCATCCAGTTGCAGGTAGACAAAGAAACTGCCTTGTTCTTCAGTCAATGCTGAATGGGGTAGGGATATTACATTTTCTATAGGGGAAGACAATAAGAAGATTTCTACAAAGGAACCGGGGATGATATCACCTTTGTTGTCAAACTCAAAGGTTACAGGTACATAATATCCACCGTCTCCACCCGAGGCTTTGCCATAGGAGAGAAGACGTCCGTCTAAGTCTTTCAATGCGTATACCTTATTATTATAAGGAGTACAGAAGTTAGCAGAACCAATAGTACGAAGATATTGGTAATATTTCTCTGAAACGTCAGCACGCAAGAATAATTTGCGGTTTTGCGTAATGCTGACTAACGGTTGTCCCACCGCTACGTAATCGCCTTCTTTCACTAACAGGCTTTTTACATATCCGCTGATGGGGGAAACCACGGCTTGTCCGCTTGCCGAACTGTTTTTGGCTACGGCTTCGTAGCTGATACGTGCATTCTCATACGCTTGTTCAGCCTGAGCGAAATCCTTTTCAGAAACAATCTTATTTCCTACAAGGGATTTCATACGCTCGTATTCTTTCTTGGATACTTCATAAGCGATGCGTGCCCGTTCTACAGGGTCACCATCCGCCATATTTTTAGAAGACAATATAACCAACGGTGTACCTTTGCTGACACTCATGCCCTCGATAACTTTTCCACGGAAAGTTACTACACCTGCCACTGTTGCTACAGCAACGCTTTCGTCTCCTTGTGCTGCCATTACCTGGCCGCTGGTTTTTATAACTTGATGGAAAATTCCTGGTTCTACAACATTGGATTTTACTCCGGCAGCCTGCGCCTTGGCGGGGGGCAGAATGATTTCGTCACTATGTCCGGCTGCTACTACTTCACCGTGGTCATGTCCATCGTGGTTGTGTTCGTCACCTTCGTGATTGTGGTCTTCGCCCTCATGATCATGATCGCAACCTTCGTGCTCATGCTTTTCTGTTTCATGATTGTGACCTTCGTGTCCGTCTCCGGATTTACTATTGCAGGAACCCAATAGGAATAGACCCATGACTCCCATAAAAAGAATTTTTTTCATGATGATATTTTTATGTTCTTACTTTTATCTGTGTGCAAAATTAGAGATAAAAGCCTGCAATAAAGTTGCAGACTTTACGATAAAGTAAGAATACACGGAGGTGCGCGAAGTCCTGTGGCACGTGTAAGATACGTGCCATGAAGTGACTCCTGATATATGCAGTCCTGTCTTTGCCCGCTTTCTTCGGGTAGGACTAATAATCGGAGGAGTGGTTCGGAAAATAATGTAATAACCAGCGGAAAGTCCGGATGTGCCCATCCATTGTCCGAGCTAGGAGTTTGCTGGAAGAAGTGAGTCGTTACACATCCCGTATCGCAACAGCAATGTTCGTTATCCGAGTTGTGTTGTTGTCCGCAACAATCGGGAGCTATATCATTCTTCATGCATATCAACCCGTTGTTGTGGTGGTGATGAGGAATAACCGGCACTACCAGCATGACCATGCTGATGAACATTAGGAAAAATGTTATATACCGTTTCTTCTGCATCTTAATTTTCTAATTGCGGACAAAGATAGAGGTTAACGGCTTAATTACCAAATGTTAGTTATTAAAAAGCCTTGAATAATCCATTTAAACCTTCACTCATACTGGGATGGGTGAATATAAAGCTACGTAAAGCTGAAGATTTCTGTCCGGTCTTTATGGCAAACGCTACCAGATTAATAAGTTCCGGTGCATTCACACAAAAGAGGGAACAGCCCAGAATTTTCTCTGTATCCGTATTTACGATAGCTTTCAACATGCCATCCATATTCTGCAAAGTACGCGCACGCGGAATAGCTGAGGCTGGCAAACGTGATATCTTGATAGGATAACCTCGTTTCACAGCATCTTCCTCTGTCAGACCGATATGTGCCATCGGAGGATCTGTGAAGATGGCGTAAGGCACAGGATTGCGGTCGTCGATAGATCGTTCCTTATTACCGAATAAATGATTCAGGATAATGCGGGAGTCATCGATGGAAAGGTAATCATACATTTCTCCACCTCTCACATCTCCCAAAGCCCAGATATGTGGTACAGTAGTGCGTAATTGTTCATTTACAATTATTGCTCCCTGTGCGTTGACTTGTACTCTGGCTTTTTCCAGATGCAGATCATCTATCATCGGTTTACGGCCTGTTGCAATGAGCAGGGCATCTCCTTCCAGAAAATAAGGTGTATCGTCCGAGGCATCCGTATAGGCAGCTGTGATACCGTCTGCTGTATCATGCAATGACTGCACGCGGGCATTCAGGCGTATCTCTATATTTTTCCTTTTTAAACTTTCCTGCATGTATTCGGCAATCTCCCGGTCTGCTTTCGGCAGAAAACGTTTACTGGCTTCCAGAATAGTGACCTTACTGCCGAATCCGGCATACATGGTTGCGAATTCCAGTCCGATGGCACCACTGCCTATGATTAGTAAATGTTGGGGAAGAACATCTGCATGGAGTAATGTTTCACTGGTATATACATATTTACTATCTCTTAATCCGTCTATATCCGGCAGGATAGGTGTAGAACCGGTATTGATAAATATTTCTTTTCCTTCCAGTTCGAAAGATTTTTCATCCTTTCCGGATGCAAGAGTTACTTTCACCGTATCTTCGCATACAAAAGAAGCGGTTCCGTCATATAATGTGATATTAGGGTTGCCTGTCAGACTCTCGACATTCTTTTCCCGTAGGTACATGACCAACTTATCTTTGCGTTTCAGGGCAAGAGAATATAACTTGGACTGTTTTTCATAATCATTCTGGTAGATACGCTCAGCAAATTCAGCTTCGTGTATCATGGTTTTGGTAGGGATGCATCCTACGTTTATACAAGTCCCACCGTACATTTCAGAGGAACGTTCTATAACCGCCACTTTCCAGTTGCGGTTGGCTAATTCGGCTGCCAGTAATTTTCCACCTTTGCCAAATCCTATTATTATTGCGTCATATCGTTTCATTATTCTCGTAGTTAAAGGTTTATGGAAATAAAACACTATGACGCAAGAAAAGTTGCAGAAGCCTTGTTAAGGAACGTTTACCTTTCCAGTTCGCGGAGCGACTCCATTTTCTTCTTTTCCAGGAATTCGTAGATACCGCTCAGGTGTTCTTTCACTTGTTTATTACCGAATTCATAGATCTTGGTAACCAGCCCGTCTAAGAAGTCACGGTCGTGGCTTACAACAATCAGTGTACCATCAAAATCCAGCAGAGCTTGCTTCAGGATATCTTTAGTTTTCATGTCCAGGTGGTTTGTCGGCTCATCCAGAATCAGCAGGTTCACCGGTTCCAGCAGCAACTTAATCATAGCAAGCCGGGTGCGTTCTCCACCGGAAAGCACTTTTACCTTTTTCATGGATTGTTCAGGGCCACCAAACATAAAAGCACCCAGCAAGTCGCGTATCTTGTTACGTATTTCTCCTTTTGCCACATCGTCAATCGTCTGGAATACCGTAAGGCTCTCATCCAGCATAGACGCCTGATTCTGTGCAAAATAACCGATCTGTACATTGTGCCCGAGTGTCAGTGTACCATCGTGCTCAATCTCTTTCATGATACACTTCACCAGCGTAGACTTACCCTCACCGTTCTTACCGACAAAAGCTAATTTGTCTCCTCGTTCTACAGTCAGCGTAGCATTCTTGAATACTACATGGTCACCATAGGTTTTGCCCACGTTTTCCATGATTACCGGATAGTTACCTGAGCGTGGTGATGGCGGGAACTTCAGCCGCAATGCCGAAGTATCTTCCTCATCCACTTCCAGGATTTCCAGTTTCTCCAGCATCTTTACGCGGCTTTGCACTTGCAGAGTTTTGGAATAAGTGCCTTTGAAGCGTTCGATGAAGTCTTTGGTTTCGGCTATGAACTTCTGTTGTTCGTCATACGCCTTTTGCTGTTGTTCGCGACGTTCTTTGCGGAGTTCCAGATATTTGGAGTAATTTACTTTATAGTCATAAATCCGTCCCATTGTCACTTCAATAGTACGGGTAGTGATGTTATCCACAAATTTACGGTCGTGGCTGATGACGATGACAGCCTTACCATTATTGATGAGGAAATCTTCCAGCCACTGGATACTTTCAATATCGAGGTGATTGGTAGGCTCATCCAGCAACAACACATCTGGTTTCTGCAGCAGCAACTTGGCAAGTTCGATGCGCATACGCCATCCACCGCTGAAGTCACTGGTCTGACGGTCAAAGTCTTCGCGTGT
>OJSC01002624.1_pt1 | contig 13718 bp, 10 predicted proteins | sample 1599361 | NCBI WGS metagenome assembly OJSC01 (sample SAMN04168656, study PRJEB22393) | human gut metagenome | biome: human gut microbiome; feature: stool | host: Homo sapiens | collected 2014-03-17 | reverse complement strand
GGCCGAGGATGTGGTCGATGCGCACCGCGCCTGCATGGGCGAACATGCCCTGCACCATGTGACGATACGTGAGGTAGCCGGTGTTCTCCAGCTCGATCGGGTTGAGTGGCGGCTGGCTCCAGTCCTGCCCCTGCTGGTTGAAGTAATCCGGCGGCGCGCCGACCGTGGCACCCTTGGCGAAACGCTCCGGGTTCCACCACACGTCGGAGCCGGACGGATGCACGCCGACCGCCATGTCGGCCATGAGGCCGATCTGCATGCCGGCGTCCTTCGCGGCCTGCTGAGCGGCTCCCAGCTGCTCGTCGGCGATCCATTCCAACCAGCGGTAGAAGTCCAATGTGTCGGGGAACTGTCGACGCAGCCCCTGCACCTCGTCGCTGTTCTTGTCGAGGCGCTTCTCCCAGCTGTCGGCTTCGCCGGTCGGCGCGCCCCACTTGTCGTAGCACAGGCACCACGTGGCGTAGGCCTCAAGCCCTTCGGCGGACGTGCTCTTGTAGTCGTCGAACGCCTTCTGACGCTCCTCGCTGCGCCCGGCCTTAAAAATCAGCCACAGGGCGTGCATCTTCACGCGCCACATCGAATCACGGTCGATAATCTGCGCGTCCCCGTTCAGCGGTTCGGCCTGCGCGTGCAGCTCGCCGATCTGCGATTTCAGGTCATCGCCGAGGCCGGCATATTCCTCGATCGCCTCGGGACGAATGTACGTGAAGTTGATGAAGCGGCGGGAAATCGGCAGGTACGGCGACGGGGTGAGCGGCGCTACCGGCTCGCACGCGTGCAGCGGGTTGACCAGCATGAAATCGGCGCCGGTCTTGCTGTGCGAATCGACCATGAGGGTCTTGAGGTCCTCGAAATCACCCACGCCCCAGGATCCGGCGGACCGGATGGAATACAGCTGGGCCATCCAGCCCCACAGCTGGTCATGTTCCATGGCCGGCAGCATCGGAATACGCTCGGGGGCGCTGATCAGCGTGGCGTCCTGCGTGCGGTCGCCCACGCTGACATGCAGCGTATGGTATCCCATCGGCAGATCCGCGGGTATGGTGATGGATGCCGTCGCCACGAACTTGCCGTCGACCTCGTACGCCTGCGATCCGTCTCCGGCTCCCGGCTCCAGAGCGCCCTGGTATTCGTCGCCGTTTTCCAGTGTGATGGTTGCGGAGGGAATCTGCATGATACCGGTGTTGAGCAGCACACGATCTTCCTTGCCGACGACATGCAACACGGTCGGGGCGACGAGACGCCCGTGGCGCTCGCGAAGGATACGGACAACGGAATCATCGATGGCGTCATCGTCATGGGCGTCCACGCCCAACGCACCCAGCAACGCCTTCAGGACATCATCATCGATCTCGTGATAGTCGTCGCTCATGCCGATGTAGCTCGTGGCCAATCCAACCAGACGCGCCAGATGGATCAGCGGACGCGCGAGACGCTCCGCACTTTCTGTACTCTCTGTCATATTCCTTAGTGTAAGCCCGCTTTTGCGCGGCACGCTTACGTATACCGCGAATTGCGCCAGATTTTACCCGCGATTATCGCCTGATCCGCCGGCGGCGGACGGGTCGGAACGAAACGGGGTCAGTACGGGGGTGGCAGGAGGGAGCGCAGGGAGGGTGTCACGCAATGATGCGTCACGAGGCGTCCGAGGTCCGGCTCGCCGCGGCTTTCGCCACTTCGGGCGAAGGATCGTCGCGCAACCGGTCGAGCGTCTCCCGCGAAGTGCCGGGGTTCAACGCCACCGCGCGCCGCACCATCGTCGCGAGAATCGCCGGGGCACCGGATTCCTCCGATACTCCGAGCCTTGACAGCACGTCCAGAGTGTCGGCGTCAAGATCGGTGTTCTGCGCTCCCTCCAGCCGCATCTTCCATGATGTGCGCTTGTTGCGCAGCGCCGCGTCGCGCACCTCGGGGACCTCGTCCTTGGTCAGGCGCCCCACCAGCCAGTTCTTGTCGTCCTCGTTGGCCGCCACGGCCCTGCGCACGTCCGGACTCGGGTCCGTCGACAGCTTGACCAGGATGTTCGGGAACGGCATCGTCTCCGCCAGCATGATGCGATCTTCCAACGGTGTGTGCCGGTTGCCGGCGACGGCCTCCAGCAGTGCCGTCGCACGGGAGAACGCCGCCTGATCGGAACGGTCCGGCAACGGACGGCGCGCGAACTCGGACAGTTCCGCGCTATCGGTGGAGTGCCGCAGCCGCTCATACGTGGCGGTCAGAGGCTCGAAGGGCGTGGAGTCAGTGGCGCTGTCGGGCTGAGACTGCGCTGCAGTCTGCGCCGTGGCCTCGCGCGCTGTGGCCTCGTCATCATGTCGTTGCATCTCGCTCATAGTCATCACCATACCCGAGGGGTCGCCGAACCGAACCATATCTTCCGCAAAGTATTGCGTTCCTGCTGACGGGTGAGCTGAGTACTGCAAAACCACCCCCAGTCATGCTGCGCATAACATCGCACCTGTTTAGATTGCGACGGGACGGCTTATCAGTTCACCGGATTCGGGCGTCACCGTCGCGCTGAACGTCTCACGCACGCGCCGGAGGAATTCCCGCTCACGCTCCACCGGCACCACCGCGTCCAGTACGACACGGTCACTGTACCGCTCATTCTCCAGCGCGGCCCCGCAATCCGAGGCGAGTTGACGGAACACGTCAAATTGCGGGTACTGCAGCGCTGTCGTGTATCTGCGGCACGTCTCGATGGACGCCAGTCTGGCCACCTTGACGCCCAGCGAGGCGGCGGACGAATACGCGCGAATCAGCCCGCCCGACCCCAGCAGGATACCACCGAAATACCGGGTGACCGTCACTGCGCAGTTCATCAGATCTCCCTGCCGCAGCACGTCGAGAATGGGCTTGCCGGCGGTGCCGGATGGTTCGCCATCATCGCTCATCCTCTCCCGCACGCGACCATCGCCGTCGACGCATATCGCGGCGTACGCCACATGCCGGGCCTTGGGGTGCAGCTGGCGAACGGAATCGACGAACAGCAGCGCCTCGTCCAACGCATCCACATGGCACACATCGGCGATGAACTCGGACTTCTTCTCCACCAGTGCATCATGCGCCGGCCGGTCGGACGTGTCAAGAACGGTTTTCATCGGTGATGTTCCACTCCTTCACGACGTTCTTGTCGGCGCCCATCGAATAGATGACGTTCCATATGCGCTGGCGCACCTGCGCATCCTGCGATTCGGACCAGCATGTGCCGTTGGGATGGTCGCTGGAGATCGGACACCACTGGTATGAGCCCTGCCGCATGTTCGCGGTCGGCACCCAGTCGATGCGGCTGACGCGCCATGCCCCGGCCACGCCCTTGCGGCCGGCGAACTGGATGCGGGCGGTCACGCCCTGATTGTTGACGATTCTGCTGGCGGGGGCGCTGACCGTCACCGTGTTGCCAAGCCCGTAGATGATCCACGTGCCGTTGTAGTTCTCGATGGGCTGCGCGCAATGGCATCCGGCGCCGTAGATCACGTCGAACGCGCCGGTGTCCGCGAGCTCATGCGCCTCGGAGACCTGCCACGAATCGGCGTAGTCGATGTATTCCTGCACCGAATGCATGGCCATGGCCACCACGTCGGCGCCCTGTTCACGGGCGGCCTTGGCCTTGGCGACGGCACGGTCGATGTCGGACTGATGCTGGGGGTCGCCGGCTTCGCGCAGGCGGTCGACCTGCCAGTCATGGTCGGCGGTCATGCCGTTGAGCGACACCGTGCCGGTGACCAGGCCGAGCTTGCCGCCGCCCGTGGGCGAGTCGATGACCAGCGGCTTGGTGGAGTCCTCCTCGGTCTTGTACGAACCGGTCTGCGCGATGCCCTTGGACGCGAGCGTATCCCACAGGCGGGCGATGCCGTCGGCACCCTGATCCCATGAATGGTTGGTGGCGTGCGTGCAGGCGGTGTAGCCGACCGAGGCCGCGGCATCGGCGACCTCCGGCGGCACGTTGAATACCGGATAGCCGGTGTAGGGACCGCCGCGTTTGGCGATCGGCGTCTCGAACTCGCACACGGCGATGTCGGACGCCTGGATGTATGGCTTCATGGTTTCGAACAGCGGCGTGAAATCGAACGCCGTGCCGTCGGTGGCGGCGGTGTTCGCACCGGCGAAATGCTTCCACAGGTTCGGATGGAACAGCAGGTCGCCGTTGACCAGCATGGAGATGCAGTCGGTGTCCGGGCAGTCGGGCGAATTGCCATGGTGCTCCACAACCGGTTCGGGTACGGCCTGCTTGTTGTCGAGATCGACCCGGGTCACCGTCGCGGCCTTGTCCGGTTTCGCGACGGGAGCGGCGGCCTGCATATGCCGCACGACCAGCCATCCGCCGCCGACGAGCACCGCCACGATGACCAGCACGACGACGAGCGCCCTGACGGGCGAATGCGATGCCGTCGTCCTGTGATGCCCTTTTCCCCGGATGTGCCCCATCGTACGCTCCTCGCTCATCTCGTCCTGATGGTTCTCAGTCTAACGCCCGTCAGCTACTGTCCAGTAAGTGGACACGACACGCGCGGGCGAATCTCCCATATGACACAAGCACAGACGTGCGACACGCGCGGGAAACCGGCATATGCAATCACATTGCGGCGGCATCTTTCTTACTATGTGAACGATGACATCATCGTGTCACGGTAAACGAAGGGGGTAGAATGACTGCTTGGAGACGGACGGACAATGGCGTACCTCCGCCCCCCCCTGCTTCGCTATAAGGGACGGTGCGCCTTGCCCGGATGGCCGGTCGCGCGGATTATGCACAACCGGCTTTCTCATATCATGACCACACAAATCCCAGCGAACATTCAGCTTTTCGCGGCTTACCGATTCCCTACCAGTCACACAGCATCGCCCCACGCACCGGCGGCTCCAGCCTGCTGCCATAATACGGGCTGCAATAGTCGTTCTTGACGTCCCTCGAGAAAGACCCGGAAAAAGCAAAAAGCCCCGGGCAAACGTCCGGAGCTTAGTCGGCGGAGACAGAGGGATTCGAACCCTCGAGCCGCTAAACACGACTAACACCTTAGCAGGGTGCCCCTATCGGCCACTCAGGCATGACTCCACTGTTGCGTTACGACGCAACAGCATGTAACTATAGCATCTATCCGCGTGCGAAACACCATATTGTGAAAAAATGAGAGAAAAACGTGTGGTGATGTCAGTGGGACTCGAACTCGTGAGCCGTGTCGAGCGGTCTCATTGATATGCGACACGCCGGTATGCCCGCAGGTTTCGCCATATTCGAACATTTGTTCCAAAACTGCCGAATCGTTGTCTATCATGGAATCATGAGCACAGCACCAAGAATCGCAGCGGCCAAACGTGACTGGGGTCACGATGAGGTCGGATGCACGGTGCTGCATATCGACATGGACGCTTTTTTCGCATCCCTCGAAGTGGCGCGGCATCCGGAATACGCCGACAAACCGGTAATCATCGGCATCGGCAACCGTTCCGTGGTGTCCGCGGCGAACTATGAGGCACGCAAATACGGCATCAATTCGGCGATGGCAAGCTCCCGGGCAAGAAAACTATGCCCGAACGGCGCCTTTCTGCCGGTGGACATCCACTACTACCGTGAGATGTCCCGACGTATCTTCACAGAGGTGTTCTCCCGCGTCACCGATCGCATCGAACAGGTTTCCGTGGATGAATGCTATATGGACGTCTCCGGCGCGCTGCTGCGGTGGAAGAGTCCCCGCGCCATCGGAGCTTGGATACGCGATCAGGTCGCCAGACGGTACCACATCACCTGTTCCGTCGGCATCGCGGCGAACAAGCTTGTCGCCAAAATGGCTTCGACCAATGCCAAACCGGATGGCATGCTCATGATCCCCGTGGCCAGACATGCCGAATTCGTGCAGATGATGCCGTTGCGTGGCATACCTGGCATCGGTCCGTCCTTGGAGAAACGACTGAACGCATGGGGCGTTGATTCCGTGGCTGACTTGGCGAAGATGAGCATGGAATCGCTTGAGCAGGCGACGGGGTCAGCCATCAGCGCGCGCGGGTTGTACATGGCGGCACGCGGATTGGATGACCGCCCTGTCGCACCGCGTGCGCAGGAGAAATCCGTCGGCGCGGAACGCACGTTCGACAAGGACACCCAAGACATGCGGCAGGTGACATCCATGCTCCGCTGGTGTTGCGATGATGTGGCCGGCACGCTGCGCAGACGAGGGTTGATGGCGCGTAAGGTCATGGTGAAGCTGCGATTCCCGGATTTGAGCTATGCGACGAAAGGACATACGCTGGACTGTCCGACGGATGCGGCAAGCATGCTGTATCCGCAATGTGTCGCATTATTGCTGGCCATGATGGGCATGCCGGAAAGCTCTATCGACGCCATTTCGTTGACCAGACCGGTGCGACTTGCCGGCATGAGCGCGGGCGGTTTGGTCGAAGCGGCGGATGCGGCGGTTCAGCTTTCGCTTGATGACATGCTTGAAGAGCAGAACGAGGCGCAGCGGGGTCGTGGAACGGATACCGAACCGTCGACCCAATCGGAACGGCTACGCGGTGCGGAAGCGGCATTAGACGCGGTACGGCTCAAATACGGTAAAGGAAGCGTGCGTCTTGGCATATGGCGTGCGGGGCCATCAGGTAATCTTGAACATTGAGAGTGATGTGGAGCATGAGAAGAAACAGGGGGAGTGCCATGAGATACAGGGACAAGGCGGTGCATGCCCGCAACCCGGAAGTGCTAGTTGCAGGACGTCGCAGGCTGGCCATCGTCGCAGCCGTCGTGCTTGTTGTATTGCTGGCGGTAGGTGGGTGGTTCCTGGCGCAGTGCTTGCGTTCATCACAGTCCCAAGCCGGGCAGGGGGCCACAACGCAGATGGACGTGGCCAAGCAGAAAAAGCATGTGGTGAAAAAGGCCGAGCCAAAGGAACATCACGGCAATTCGCCGGACTGTCCGGATACCGATTGCATCGCCATGATGGTCAATGGCGATCTGCTGTTCCACCCTGGTCTGTGGGACAACTTCGCCGGTCCCAATACCGCGGCGACGGACGGTACGGCCTATGACTTCACCAGTCTGTTCGAACCGATGCGCAAGTACATCGATGCCTCCGATATCGCGGTGTGCGAATTCGAAACGCCGATCGCGCCTCGCGGTGGCCCCTACACCGGGTATCCGGTGTTCAACATTCCCTCGGAGGTCGCCGACGCGGCCGCCAAGGTGGGGTATCGCGCATGCACGCATGCGTCGAACCATTCGTGGGATCAAGGCGCGGATGGCATCACACGCCTGTGGGATACCCTCGACCAGGACGGCATCGCCCAGACGGGCTCCTACAAGACCGAGGAAGACTCTACCAAACCGCTGGTCATCGATTCTCCGACCGGTGGCGGCAAACTGGGCCTGATCGCCGGTACCGTGTCCCTGAACGCGCAAACTCCCGATTATGATTGGCGCGTCGACCGTCTGCGCGAGAGCGGCGATCCGAACCATCAGGCCGACATCGACAAAGCCGTGGCCAAAGCCAAAGAGGCCCGTAAACAAGGCGCCGACGTGGTGGCCATCGCCATGCATTCCGTGCAAGAATATCTTGACTACGCCGACTCGTGGCAGCAGTCCGAAGCGCATGAGCTGGCCGACACCGGTGCGTTCGACGTCATCTACGGTGCCGGATGCCACTGTGCGCAGCCCGTTGAGAACTACAACGGCACATGGATCATCTACGGTCTGGGCAACGCGGTGACGGTCACGTCCTACATTCCAGGCAACGAGGTCAACAACCAAGGCGTGACGGCCCGCGTCCAGTTCGCCGGCAAGAAAGGCGTGGCCGGCTCATGGCGGGTCAATCGCATCGATTGGGTGCCGACGGCCAATGTGCGTCAAGGCCAATACCAGTGGTGTCCGATTTCGGACGACCATCCGGATGGAGCCTGTTGGAACGAAACAGAAGATGCCAATCAGAGACAACGTATCTGGAACGTGATCTATTCCATGGGCGCGGATCAGAACGTGGTTCGCGAATGGAACATCACCGCAGAGCAAGCTGGTTCATCTGGAAAGTAGTTTCCCGTGGCAGAATATGCCTCGTATTCGTTAATCGACCTGTATGGAGCGTTTCCGCTCGTGATGTGAGGTGAAAGAAATGGATGGAGTTTTCGAGACCCAGCCGGACCGCACCGACTTGCCGCTGGTGGTCATGCCGGTGGTCATCGAATCGATGATCGGACCGTTCAAACGGAACTTCACGATGCTCGAAAACGTGGCCCGCGTGCGGATGTACGAGGATTTCACACTGGACGAGGACACCATCGTGGAACGCTGCAAGGATGCCGACGCCGTCATGGTCATCGGATTCCACTGCGCCGATGCCATCCTCGACAGGCTCGACGCCAAGTGCTATGCGTTCGGAGGCACCGGCGTCGCCAGCTACATCAATCTTGAGAAAACCAAGGAACGCGGCATCCGTGTCTGCAACGTGCTGCATTACGGCGATCACGCCGTCGCCGAGCACGCCATGGCGTTGCTCATGGAACTGACCAGGCACGCCGGAGCGCTTGATATGCAGGTCAAGCAAGGCGATTGGGACGGTGCCGACGGTTTCGAACTGTTCGGCAAGAAGCTCGGCATCATCGGACTCGGCGGCATCGGGCAGACCGTGGCCGGCATCGCCAACGCTTTCGGCATGAAAGTATCCGCGTGGAACTCCCACGTGCCGGCACAGGTGTTCGAGAACCTGAATGTCACTCCGGTGGAAGACATGAACGAGTTGATCTCGAATTCAGACGTGGTCAGCGTGCATATGCCGTTGCTTGACTCCACCCGTGGCATCATCACGGCGAAGAACCTCGACGCGTTGCGTCCGGGAACCCTGTTCGTCAACACCGCCCGCGCCGAAGTCATCGAACCCGGCGCACTGCTCGCAAGACTTCAACGCGGAGACATTCCGGCGGCCTTGGACGTGTTCGATCATGAGCCGCTTGCCGCCGACGATCCTTTGTGCAAGATTCCCGGCATCGTGCTCACCCCGCACATCGCATGGCGCACCGACGGCGCGTATATCGGCATGACCAAGCAGGTGGTCCAATCCATCGCCGCCTTCTTCAAGGGGGAGGAATTCAACGTCGTCGTCTGAAAAAATAACCAGGAAGCAGCATATGCGCGCGGTCGGTGAGGTTAGGTAGGTTGAACAGCATGCAGACCATACTCGATTCCGCCGATCGGCCGGCGCACGACGCCTTCGTCGAAAAGAAATCGGAATTCATCGGAGACGCCTGTCATATCAGCTCGTTGGATGAGGCGCTCGCTTTCGTTCAGACGATCCGTGACCGGCATCCGAAAGCCCGGCATGTCGCCTATGCCGCGGTGTGTGGTGGATCCGATGGACGTCTTGCGGAACGCATGAGCGATGATGGCGAGCCGTCCGGAACCGCCGGCAAGCCCATTCTCGACGTGCTGCGGGCAAACGAAATGACTGATTGCGTGGTCGCGGTCACACGGTATTTCGGCGGTATCCTGCTTGGTTCCGGCGGCCTGATTCGTGCGTATTCCACAGGTGCGTCAATTGCGGTCAAGGCTGCTTCCAAGGCGAAAATCGTACCGTGCGGCGAATATCAGGTAACTCTTGATTATCCGCAGTTGGGCAGCTTCCAGAATCTGTTGTCAACGGTGGAAGGCGAGCAGACCGACGCGCAGTACACTGACCGCATCGCCTTGACTGTGGTGGTTCCGCAGGAACAGGCGAATGTCTTCGAATCCCGAGTTGTGGAAACTTTCAACGCCACGGTCGTTCCGCAACTGGTGGGCACGTCCAACCGTCCGGTCAAAGTATGAGTTCACGTTGTGAGCCGCATGCATATAGTGTCGTAAGGTGAAAATATGAGTGATGAGAACGAGCAGCATGAGAATGATTCGCAGGCCGACGCCTCGAACGCCGATGAGACCGTGGATTTCGAGCCGTTGACCGCCACATACGAGCGGCTCCGGCATTCCACTGATTCCGCCGCATTAAGCGAGTTCGCCAGACGTCCGCTGCCGGACCGGAGCGACCAGGCGGCGTTCTCCCGTGCCACCGCATTGCTTGAGGCTGTGGCTGGCAACGCGCATACGCCGGTGGAGGACCGCGTCTTCCTTGCCGAAACCATGCCGTTCCCGAACATTCTGGTCAAGCTTTCCACCGACGAGTCTCCTGAAGTACGCAAAGCCGTTGCGGGAAACGCCGATGACAAGAACTGGCTGGTGGGCCGACTGACCAAGGATGAGTCGCCCGAAGTGCGTGCCACCGCGCTGCGCAACAAACGTACGTCTTGGAAAATGCGTCTTGAAGGCGCCGAAGATTCCACCATGGATTCCGACACGCTTGATTTCCTGGGCTCGTTGGGAACGCAGGTCGAACCGGACGCTCCGGTGGTGCTTGCGACCATGGTGCGCAGGGCCGTCGCCTTGAATCCGAATGTTTCCGATCGGATGCTCCAGCAGTTGGCGCAGGACGCTTCAAGCGACGTGCAGAAGGCCGCTCAACGGCAGCTTGCGGAAAAATAATTGCATACGTTGTCATTTTTATGAGATTCCTGCGCGTGGTGCGCATGTTTTGGTCCTAGACTGGGAACCATGACAGAACAGACCGAAAACGCAACGCGTCTCGCCCGTCCGCTCATTCGTCTGGCAAAGCTGGTGGGTGTCGCCACCAGCTACGTCGGTATGAGCCATGATTACCACGAAATCGAAGACGATGTTCTAGTGGCGGTGCTTGGGGCGCTTGGTATTGACGCTTCCAACGATGAGGCGATCAACCAGTCCATCACATCCATCAAGTCCGAACGCGAAACGCGCGTGGTGGCTCCCACGGTGCTGCATGTCGTCGGCAAGGAAAGCAAGGTGGAGGTGCACGGCGGCATGTTCGATGTGCCGGAAGCCTCCATCACGTTGGAAAACGGCAAGCAATTCACGGGCAAAATCTCCCATGAGGGTGGTGAGAAAATCGCCCATGAGATTGATGGCAGCTTCTTCTTCACGTCGTATCTCGTCCTGCCCGCCGATCTGCCCGAAGGCTATCACACCCTCGAGGTCACTGTCGGCAGCGAGACGGAGACTGCAACCGTTATCAGCGCTCCTGAGAAAATCGAACTGCTCGATGATATGAAGAACGGCTCCCTGTGGGGGTGGATGAGCCAGCTGTACTCCATCCGTTCCAAGGGATCCTGGGGCGTGGGAGACTTCGAAGATCTGAAGACCATGCTGGTCGAGGCTAAAAAGAAGACCGGCTCCGACTTCATGCTTATCAACCCGATGCACGCCGCGGAGCCGGTGCCTCCGCTGACGCCATCGCCGTATCTGCCGATTTCCCGCCGTTTCATCAATTTCAGCTACATCCGTCCGGAGTCCATGCCGGAATATCTCACGCTGTCCCACGAGGACAGGGCTGAAGTCGATGCGCTGCACGAGCAGGTCGAATCGCTGAATGACGACGCGCGGCTGATCGATCGTGACGCCATGTGGCGCGTCAAGAAGCATGCGCTGTGGGTCATCTACAAGGCCGGCCGAACCAAGGCTCGCCAGGCCGAATTCGACCGTTACCTCGCCGAATGCGGAGACGAGATCGAATCCTACGCCACCTGGTGCCTGTGCTACGACAAGTGGGGCGCTCCCTCCGACGACGCCGATAATTGGGTGCGCAAATACAACCGTGATTCCGAAGAAGTCGCGCAGTTGCGTGAGAAGTTCCCGGACACCCTTGAGTTCTACCGCTGGCTTGAGTGGGTCGCCACCGATCAGTTGCACGCGGCGCAGCAGGCCGCCCGCAAGGCCGGTATGAAGATCGGCATCGTCGCGGATATGGCCGTCGGCGTGCATCCGGCAGGATCCGATGTGTGGTGGAATCCGGAACGCTTCGCCAAGGGCGCCACGGTCGGCGCTCCGCCGGACATGTTCAACCAGCAGGGTCAGGACTGGAGCCAACCGCCGCTTAATCCGATTGCCCTTGAACAGACCGGTTTCCGGGTGTACCGCGATATGGTGCATGACATGTTCGCCAATGCCGGTGCGGTGCGTATCGATCATATCCTTGGTCTGTTCCGCCTATGGTGGATTCCGGAAGGCAAGCCCGCCACTGATGGCACATATGTGCATTACGATTCCGATGTCATGCTCGGCATTCTCGCGCTTGAGGCTTCCCGTGCTGGTGGCGTGGTTGTTGGCGAGGATCTGGGTGTCGTGCCGGCCTATGTGTCCAAGTCGCTGTCCGAACATGGCATTCTCGGTTGTGCCGTGGAATGGTTCGAACAGATGGACGGTGTGTTCCGCACTCCGAAGGATTGGCGTCCGTACGCACTGGCGTCCGTCAATACGCATGACATGCCTCCGGCGGCCGGTTACCTCGAATACGGCCACGTCAAGCTGCGTGAACAGCTCGGCCTGCTGTCCGGTCCGGTGGAGGAATTCCAGAAGTCCGCAACCGCCGAGCACAATGCCATGCTGAACATGCTGGTCGAGGAGGGCTATCTCGACAAGGCTGCTCTGGATGACGAAGCCGCCAACGAAAACGAGATTGTCGACGCGCTGTACCGTGGTCTGAAAGGTTCGCCCTGCAAGCTCATGGCCGCCTCCATCGTCGACGCGGTCGGTGAGAAGCGCACGCAGAACCAGCCGGGCACCAATAACGAGTATCCGAATTGGCGTATTCCGCTGGCCGATGGCGAAGGCAACGTGGTGCCGCTCGAAAAGCTCTTCGACGAACCGCGTCTGCAGGAGGTCACCGCCATCATGCGTGGCTGATCTTCTATAGGCGATTCCATGGGGTGTCCACAGGTCCGACGGTCTGCGGACACCCTTGTTTTTCGTGTTGCCGAATGTCAAGGCAGGCGATATACTAGTAGACTGTTGTGTTTCCCTACGGGGTCCTTCAAAGCGCTTTTCCCACTCGCCATCGAGGACTTTCAGGGAGCCCACGGATAATGAGACCTGAAAAACGGCATTATTCCGCGCCCAACCAACGCGTGTAATGCTGATGGATGGTCCGGAACACAATATATAGAAAAGGTACATCGTGAAAACTTTCACTCCGAAGCCAGCTGATCTGACTCACGACTGGTACGTCATCGACGCCACCGACGTGGTGCTCGGCCGTCTCGCTTCCCAGGCAGCTATCCTGCTGCGTGGCAAGAACAAGCCGACCTACGCTCCGCACGCCGATTCCGGCAACCACGTGATCATCATCAATGCCGACAAGATTGCTCTGACTGGCAACAAGATGGGCAAGGAACTCTACTCGCACTCCGGCCGTCCTGGTGGTCTGCGTCGTGACTCCTACGCCGAGCTGCTCGAGAAGAACCCCGAGCGCATCATCAAGAACGCTGTCAAGGGCATGCTGCCGAAGAATCGTCTGGCCAAGGTGCAGCTCGACCGCCTGCGTATCTTCCGTGGCGCCGAGCACCCGCACACCCCGCAGAAGCCCCAGGTCTTCGAGATCGCCCAGGTCTCGCAGCAGGCCAAGTGAAACCTGAGAGGAGATAAGAATCATGGCTGAAAACACCAACGACTCCCAGGTTGTCGAGACCGAAGAGGAGCTCACCAACTACACCACCGAGACCAACGCTGGCGCTGGCACCGGCACCTCCGCGATTGAGCCGGGCTACGGCACCGGTCGCCGCAAGGAGGCTGTCGCCCGTGTCCGTCTGGTTCCGGGTGACGGCAAGTGGACCATCAACGGCCGCACTCTGGAGGAGTACTTCCCCTCCAAGCTGCTGCAGCGTGAGGTCAACTCCCCGAT
>OJSC01002608.1_pt1 | contig 13794 bp, 10 predicted proteins | sample 1599361 | NCBI WGS metagenome assembly OJSC01 (sample SAMN04168656, study PRJEB22393) | human gut metagenome | biome: human gut microbiome; feature: stool | host: Homo sapiens | collected 2014-03-17 | reverse complement strand
CGATTGGCTGGGCAAGGAGCCTGACATCGACGAGGCTGCCATCACCGAGACCGTGGACACCGACATCCTCATCGTCGGCGCTGGCAACGGCGGTATGGGCGCAGCTGCTTACGCTGCTGCTCACGGCCTGAACTTCCGCGTCATCGAGCAGAACGGCAACGTGCAGGATACCCGTCACTGGGTCGGCGCTGTGGACGGCTTCGGCGCACAGGCACAGGGCATCAAGATGGACCGTGCAAAGCTGCTGAGCGAGATCTCCCGCTACGCTTCCGGCAAGTGCGACCAGCGCGTTGTCAAGACCTGGATCAACGAGTCCGGGGAGATGATCGAGTTCATCCGCTCCATCATGGAAGACAAGTACGGTGTCAAGATGGTCTACACCTACGGCGATGAGGCTAAGTGGCCTGCCGAGAACGCCGAGCACAACACCGACTATATGTACCCCGAGATCGAGTACACCTATGACCGCAGCTCCGGCGCAGCCCGTAACGAGCTGCTGCTGGACTACATCCGTGAGCTGGGCTACGATGTGGACTTCAAGACCTCTCTGGCAAAGCTGGAGAAGGACTCCACTGGCCGCATCACCGGCATCATCGCCCAGAGCACCGAGGATGACCACTTCATCCGCTACAACGCCAACAAGGGCGTTCTGCTGGCCTGCGGCGGCTTCCCCGGCAACCCCTACATGATGGAGCAGCTGGACCCGCTGGGTACCTCCGTCACCACTGCCTGCTCCTACTCTCCGGCCGATAAGGGCTACGGCATCCGTGCCGCTGTCTGGGCCGGCGCAAACTTCGACAAGGAAGCTGCTCCCATGCTGTTCGACCGCGGCATCGTGGCTCCCGGCGTGGACGGCGGTTATGTGGCAAGCGACTCCGCTTTCGGCGGCAAGGCTTTCCCCGGCCCCATCCGCCAGTACAACCCCGGCACTCAGCCTTTCCTGAAGGTCAACCGCAACGGTGAGCGCTTCGCCAACGAGAGCAGCCCCTACAACGATATTGTTTACGCTGCTGCTCATCAGCCGGGCCGCGTCTACGCACAGATCTGCGACGCCAATGTTCTGGAGGATGCAAAGCGCTTCCACACCATCGGTTGCTCTGCCCAGACCCGTGCCGGCGGCGAGAAGTATTTCCAGGGCAAGGTCGATGAGGCTGTTGCAGCCGGCACCCTGTTCGTCTGCGACACCATCGAGGAGCTGGCCGACAAGCTGGGCTTCACCGGTGAGGCCAAAGACACCTTCCTCGCTACCGTTGAGCGTTACAACGAGCTGTACGACAAGCAGAACGATGAGGACTTCGGCAAGCCCGCTTACCGCCTGAGCGCCATCCGCACCGCCCCCTTCTACGGCTGCTGGCTGGGTGCCTCTCTGCTGTGCACCGAGCAGGGCATCGCCATCAACGACAAGGGTCAGGCTCTGGACAACGACAACAAGCCGATGCCCGGCCTGTATGTCACCGGCGATATGTCCGGCTCCTTCTTCGCCAACAACTATCCCTGCCTGATGGCAGGCGTGGCTATGGGCCGCACCCTGACCTACGCCATCAAGGCGATCAAGCAGATGGGCGGTCTGGAATAAGTCATCTCTCAGTGGTATCTGAGAGCGCATAAGATAAAAAGACACCGCAGAAGTGTAAAAGCTTCTGCGGTGTCTTTCTTTGTCGAAAACCCTCTATACACAAAACCACAAATGGCGGAAAAGTCTTATCGCAATTTTCAAAAATAGTGCCTATCAAAACGGCATCTTTGCGATATGCAGTTTGCGGATGTTGCTTGTGCATTAAAAACGCAAACTGCTATAAAAACAGGCTTAGCACACGGCCCGATGGACGGGCAGCGGCTCCACGATGTCGGGATGGATGCCCTCACGGTAGTCGAGGTCGCCCTGGTCGAGGCCGCGCAACAGCACCTCGGCGGTGGCAATGTTGGTGGAGATCGGCACGCTGTGCATATCGCACAGCCGCAGCAGGTTCTGCTCGCTGCCGCTGCCCGTCTCGGCCTTGAGCGGGTCGCGGAAGAAGAGCACGAGGTCTACTTCGTCGCAGGCCACCCGGGCCGAGATCTGCTGGATGCCGCCCAGCTTCCCGGAGAGGTAGCAGTGTACGGGCAGGCCGGTGGCCTGCGCCAGCATCCGACCGGTGGTGCCGGTGGCAATGACTGTGTTGCGGGATAGGATGCCGCTGTAAGCTGTGCAGAACTGCAGCGCCAGCTCTTTGCGGGAATCATGTGCAAGAATAGCAATCGTCATAACGCTCTCTCCTTCATTCCAAGTATAGTGTTGTGAGTGGGCGGATATGCTCGGAAGAGTGTTCTCCGCAGTAAAACGGTCTGAAAAGTTGAAGTCTTGTGGAGAACAATTCTCAATAAACAGACTAGACAAGTGAGATTGTGTCGAATCACACCCTCATTCTAAATTTAACCCGCAGAAGGCCCGTCTGTCAAGAGGTTTGTTGTGATTTTTGCAAGACAAAATGGCAAAAGTATGACTATTACTTTGTGGAGAATGGAGAAAATTTGGATACAAGGAATTATTCTCAGATGTATTTGCAAAAATTTTTCAACCAAAAGTGTGCTTGAGAGAAAAACGGTCCATCTCGAGGAAACAAAAATACAGGCCGGGGCATTTGGCCCCGGACTGTGGAGAAAATTTTTACCGAAAGGGTGATGCATCCTGGAAAAATCCGAAAATTACCGGGTCTGACCGTTGCCGTGGATGATGTACTTGTAGCTGCACAGCTCGCCGAGGCCCATGGGTCCCCGGGCGTGGAGCTTCTGGGTGGAGATGCCCATCTCACAGCCAAGGCCGAACTCTCCGCCGTCGGTGAAGCGGGTGGAGCAGTTGACGTAGACGGCGGCACTGTCCACTGCCGCCGTGAAGAGGGCAGCGTGGGCGTCGGTCAGGGTCAGGATGGCTTCACTGTGGCCGGTGGAGTGAGCCGCGATGTGGGCGATGGCTTCCTCCACGCTGTCCACGACTTTCACCGCAAGGATGTAGTCGAGGAACTCGGTGTCGAAGTCCTTCGGCCCGGCGGGGGTGCCGGGGATGAGGGCGGCGGCGCGCTCGTCCAGCCGCAGTTCCACCGGGTGCAGACCCTTGGCGGTGCGGTCGGGGCCGAGGCGCTGGGCCAGCTTGGGCAGGAACTCGCTCGCAATGGCGCTGTGGACGAGGCAGACTTCCTCGGCGTTGCAGACGCTGGGGCGGCTGGCCTTGGCGTTCTCGATGATGTCCAGGGCCTTGGTCTGGTCGGCGGTGTCGTCCACGAAGATGTGGCAGATGCCGGTGCCGGTCTGGATGCAGGGGACTTTCGCGTTCTCGACGCAGGCACGGATGAGTCCGGCCCCGCCGCGCGGGATGAGCAGGTCCACATAGCCGACGGCAGTCATCAGGGCGTTGGCCGAGGCATGGGTGGTGTCCTCGATGAGGCAGACTGCTGTTTCAGGCAGACCGTTTGCCCGCAGGCCCTGCCGCAGGGTGGTCACGATGGCGTTGGCCGAGCGCCACGCCTCTTTGCCGCAGCGGAGGATGCAGGCATTGCCGCTCTTGATGGCGAGGGCGGCAGCGTCGCTGGTGACGTTGGGTCGGCTCTCGTAGATGATGGCGATGACGCCCATCGGCACAGCGGTCTTCTCGATGACGAGGCCGTTGGGACGCTCGATGCGGCTCAGCACCCGGCCCACCGGGTCAGGCAGGGCGGCAACGTCCCGGATGCCCTTGGCCATGGCCTCGATGCGCTGGGGCGTCAGGGCGAGGCGGTCCAGCATGACGTCGCTGATGCGGCCCTTGGCGGCGGCCGTGTCCTCGGCATTGGCGGCGAGGATGGCGTCCATGGACTCAGGGGCGCAGAGGGCGTCGGCCATCCCGAGAAGGGCAGAATCACGGGTGCCGCTGTCCGAAAGGGCAACGGCAGTCTTGGCCCCGCGGGCAGCTTCCAGAATTTCCTGTGTGGTCATGTTATGCCTCCTGTCTGTGGGCCGCAAAGCGGGTGCCTGCGGCACGGCCCTCGGCGATGTCATAGAGCAGCTCGGGGTGGGCGCCGTTCGCGATGACCATGTCAGCTCCGCTGGAGGTCACCATCCGGGCGGCCCGGAGTTTGGTGGACATTCCGCCGGTACCCAGCGCCGAACCGGCTCCGTCGGCCAGCGCCATCACCTCGGGCGTGATGTCCTCCACCAGCGGGATGAGCTTTGCGTCCGGGTGGGTGTGGGGGTTGGCAGTGTAGAGGCCGTCGATGTCGCTCAGCAGCACCAGCAGATCGGCCTTGATGCAGCAGGTGACGATGGCGGCGAGGGTGTCATTGTCGCCGATGGAGGTGATCTCGTCGGTGGCGACGGTATCGTTCTCGTTGATGATGGGCAGTGCGCCCAGCTCCAGCAGACGGGCGAGGGTGTTCTGGATGTTCTCACGGCGGCTGGCGTGCTCGATGTCCACGCCGGTGAGCAAAATCTGCGCCACCGTGTGGTCGTAGGCGCTGAACAGCCGGTCGTAGGTGTACATCAGCTCACACTGACCTACAGCGGCACAAGCCTGCTTGGAGGACATATCGGTAGGGCGGGCGGAAAGCGACAGCTTGCCCACGCCCATGCCGATGGCACCCGACGACACGAGGATGACCTCATGTCCGGCGTTCTTCAAATCGCTGAGCACTTTCACCAGCTCTTCGGTGTGGCGGATGTTCAGCCGCCCGGTGGAGTGGGCCAGTGTGGAGGTGCCGACTTTGACTACGATGCGCATAGATCAACCCTTTCCCATCTCTTTGGTCTTGTTGTAGGAGGCGATGACGGCGTCCATCACCGCGCCCCGCAGGCCCTTTTCTTCCAGCACCCGCACGCCCTGGATGGTGCTGCCGCCGGGGCTGCACACGGCGTCCTTGAGTGCGCCGGGGTGCTGGCCGCTCTCAAGCACCAGCTTCGCACTGCCCAGGACCATCTGGGCGGCGTACTCCTGCGCCTTGGCACGGGGCAGGCCGCAGGCCACGCCGCCGTCGGCCAGCGCCTCGATGAACTGGTACACCCAGGCCGGGCCGCAGCCGGACACGCAGCTGGCCGCGTCGATGAGGCTCTCCGGCACAGCATCCAGCCGCCCGGCGGGGGCCATCAGCTTCAGAAACTCGGCCTCTTCCTCAGCGGTGACGTTGGAGGTGCAGTACTGGATCATACCGGCCCCCACCGAAGCGGGCGTGTTGGGCATGATGCGGATGACGGGGCAGTCGCTGCCTGCCATCTCCTGAATGCGGGCGATGGACAGGCCCGCCGCCATGCTGCACAGCACGAAGCGGCTGGGCCGTTCGGCCAGCGTGAAGCGGAGCGGTGCCAGCAGCTCCTCCATCATCTGGGGCTTGACGGCTAAGAAGATGAGGTCGCAGCGGCCTGCCACCTCGTCGTTGATGGTGGTGTTGCAGCCCAGCTCAGCGGCCAGAGCCTCTGCCTTGGCGGCGGTGCGGTTGGCGAGCCAGACGTTCTGCGGGTCTGTCGCCTTGCAGACGGCCCGGGCGATGGCTCCGCCCATGTTGCCGCAGCCTAAGAAACCGATGGTATTCAGCATAAGAAAAACCTCTTTCCCAATCAAAAGAACAGGGGAGATTCCCCCCTCTGTGTCTCCATTGTAAGCAGGGCCGGGGGAGAAATCAAGAGGAAAGCCGGAAAATGTCAAAGCTTTTCGGAAAGCTCCTGATAGACGCGCTGCGCCATCTGGATGATCTCCCGGACGACCGGGTGTACCGAGACTTGGCTGCGGGTGATAGCCGCAAAGCTCCATTGCAGGTTCTGCGGGTCGTCCAAGGAGAGGTAGCGGAGGTTGCGGGTGGCGTCGGATGTAGTGGGCATGGAGGGCGCAATGCCGATGCCGATGTTCTGCGCCACGGCGGTGTAGACCGAATGCAGCGTGCTGACTTCCAGAACGATGCGGGGCTGGATATGGCACTGCTGGAACAGCTGACGGGTGTACTGCCCGGTCATGAGCTTGGGAGGGACGGCCACAAAGGGGTACCGGCTCCAGGCTTCGTGGGAGACATGCGGATAACGCGACTGCGCGGAAGGAATGGCCTCCCGGAGCAGCGGATGCTCCTCCGGCACGACCAGGACCATCTCTTCCCGGGCGATGGAAACATAGTCGAGGTAGGGCCGCTGGCTGTAGTTGCTGACGAAGATGACATCCAGCTCCTCGTTTTCCAGCAGCTCGTGCAGAGAGGTGCGGGCGTTCTGGGTGAGGATGAAATTCAAGTCAGGGTATCGCTGGACAAAGGCCGGGATGATATAATGAAGAAAAAAATCGGAGCGGCTGTGGGAGATGCCGATGCGGATGATGCCTTTATCGTGCTGGCGCAGCAGCCGGATACGGTCATCCAGCTCCCGGTTCAGCGCAAGGATCTGCTCGGATTTTTGGACGCAGCAGCGCCCGGCCTCGGTGAGAACCATCTTCTTGCCCACCCGGTCAAACAGCGGTGTGCCGTACTCAGCCTCGATTTTTTTCAGGAACTTGGTCAGTGTAGGCTGAGAAAGATAAAGCCGGGCCGCCGCCTTGGAAAGGCTTTCCTGCCGTGCGATCTCGACCAGATATTCAAAATTTTTGGTGTCCATTTCAACAGTCTCCTTTTGAAAAATATTATATATTACTTTTAGCTATGAAACAATAAAAACAATGAATTTGATTTATTCTGTGGCAAATTATATAATTGTTTCACAAACAACAGCAAAAATGTTGTGAAAAGGAGACGAGAGTATGGACTTGGAAAAGTACAAAAAAAGCTACCAGGAAATCGAGAAACTTCAGCAGACCAAGAATCTAGACTATTACCGCCACCCCGCGCGGTACTACGTCAAACCGTTCAAAATCGTGGAAAATCTCTATTACATTGGTGACCAGAAGGTCTGCTCCCACCTTATCGACACGGGAGACGGCCTCATCGTGTTCGACAGCGGCTTTCAGCACAGCATCCACCTGATGGTGCAGGCCATCTGGGAGCTGGGATTTGATCCGGCGGACATCAAGTATCTGATACACTCCCACGAGCATTTCGATCACATCGGTGCGGCAAACGAATTCAAGGACCTGTACGGCTGCAAGCTGGTCATAAGCAAAGCGGGTGCGGACATTATGCGGGACCGCCCGGAGCTGGTCTATCTGAAAGCCTGCCCCAACCCCTACGCTTCGCTCTTTACGCCCGATATTGAGCTGGAAGACGGCGACGAAATCACACTGGGCAATACCACCATCAAGTGTCTGCTGACCCCGGGCCATTCTCCCGGCGTGATGAGCTTCTTCTTCGATACCGTGGATGGGGACAAGAAGTACCATGTCGGCTACTTTGGCGGCGTAGGCTTCAACACCCTGTACAAAGACAAACTGAAAGAGGACGGCCTGCCCCTTTCCACCCGTGAAGAGTTCCTGCACTCGCTGCAGCGGGTGCGTGACATTCCGGTTGATATTACGCTGGGCAATCACCCCCGTCAGAATGAGACGCTCAAAAAGCGGGAAGCGATGCTGGAAAACCCGGGTGTGAACCCCTTCATCGACCCCACGGAGTGGCAGCGCTTTGTGGATACGCTGACCGAAGAGTTCAAAGCCTTTATGGCAATGGGAAATTAAAAAGGAGGAGACATTATGACGACGCAAATGATCCTGATGGTCGTAATTCTGCTGGCCGTCACCTATATGTTCTTCAGTCCCAGATTCCCGAACGCAGTCGTCGCTACTATCGGCGCTGTGGCGGTGGGGCTCATTGGCACGGTGCAGTTCAAATCCATCTTTACATATTACGCAGGCACCTCTATCGTCCTGATGGTCGGCATGATGATTGTGGGCGGCGGTATGTTCCACACCGGCTTTGCAGGCTGGATGGGAAACTCCATCGTCAAGCTGACCGGCAAAGGAGAGCGCAGCCTCCAGATCATTGCCATCCTCGCCGGCGGCATCATGTCCTCGGTGTGCAGCGGCTCGGCCTCGCTGATGATTTTGTATCCCATCCTTTCCTCCATCTGTCTGGCTTCCGATATTTCCATCAGCCGCGTACTGCTGCCGCTCTTCTCCGGCATCGGCTTCGGCTCCTTCATGACGCTGGCAGGCTCCGGTATGTGTTCAACTACGGCGGCGATTCTGGTGGAAAGCGGCTACCAGAGCTGGAACTTCTTTGACCCGACTACAGTCGGTCTGCCCAAGGCTATTATTTATTTCGTTCTGCTGCTGCTCTTCATGAACAAGCTCCTGCCCGATACTTTTGTCAAGCCGGATGCCGTTGAAGCAGCCAAGGCCAGTGATCTGCCAGATAAATTAACTGGAAAGATGATCGTCTCCGGCGTCATTCTGGTCGCTACTGTGGTGGGCATGGTAGTCAATTCTCCGGCTTGTCCCATGTACATCTGCGCTGCCATCGGTGGTCTGGCCTCTGTGCTGACGGGCTGCCTGAACCAGAAGCAGATGTTTGCCAATATCAACTGGAACACTGTGTTTATGATCGGCGGCATGACCGCTGTGGCAAAGGGCGTTGAGGCCAGTGGCCTAGGCGGTGTCATTGCGGACAGCATTCTGGGGCTGGTCGGAACCTCGACCTCTCCGTTCATCATTATGATGGTTCTGTTCCTCGTCACCGGTTTTATCACTCAGTTTATGTCCAACAACGCGGCTGTTGCCCTGATGACCCCTATCGGCATCGCCATTGCGCAGAGCATTGGCATCGAGCCGTATGGCTTTGTCATGGCCTGCCTCTTTGGCAGCGGCATCGGCTGCCTGACTCCGATGGCAACGCCTATTCTCTCTTTCGTTATGGACGGTGGCCACTATACCCCCAAAGATATTTTCAAGTGGGGTCTGCTGGAATGCCTGTGCACGGCCATTGCGGTGGCAATCTGTGTCCCGCTGCTCTGGATGTAACGGCATCTCTCCGAAAGCCTGCGTCTGCCTGCCCGGCGGCACAGGCTTTTTTTGCTGTCCGAATCTTAAGAAAACATAAAAAGTTCATGAAAAAGTCGAAAAAGGTGCTTGCACCTGTACGGGCGGATGAGGTATCATAATAGATAGAAGTCGGGAAACTCCGCACAGAACGGGGCAAACGCGAAAGGATGGGCATTCTCGTGGCACAGACGACAAAACGCGCGCTGGAAGCATCGCTCAAAAAGCTGCTGCTCCGCAAGCCGCTGAATAAGATCACGATAAACGACATTACCGAGGACTGCGGCGTGAACCGCATGACCTTTTACTACCATTTTAAGGATATATACGACCTGGTGGACTGGATCCTGGTGGAGGATGCCACAGAGGCACTGGAAGGCCATCAGGACTTTGAGACGTGGAGCGACGCCTTCCGCGATATGCTGGAAAAGGTGCAGGCCAACCGGGTGCTGGTGCTGAATGTCTACCGCTCCATCAGCCGGGAACAGGTGGAGCAGTACCTCTATAAAATGCTTGACCCTCTGCTGCGGATGTTTATAGAGCGTGAAAACATCCCGGTGCAGGAAGAGGACAAGCAGTTCATCATTGATTTTTATAAGTATGGCTTTGTGGGCATGGTGCTGGAATGGATACGCCGGGATATGAAGACCGAGCCGGCCATCATGGCCGAACGGCTCAACACCATGATGCACGGGGATCTGAAGCGGGCGCTGCTGCGCTTCAGCACCGACGGCAGAGCATCAAAAATCGACGACTGATAAAAATTTGAACAAGCAGAGCAGGATGATAGAAAAACTATCACCCTGCTTTTGTTGTTTATAGAACCTTTGTCGGAAAAATGTTAAAGTATTGTCAAAACAAAGGGCTGGCAAAGACCCACATAAGGAGGCAGACTTTTATGAGTATCGCGTTGGAGCCGTTGAGCCATAAGGTACAGCGTGCCGCTGTCGGAACGATGGTGGATGCGGCACTGGCTCATGTCAGAAAAGACCGTCAGAAGGCGTTTGCCGAGATGGTGGACGTCGCAAAGCAGTTCTATGGCGACTCGTTCAGCGAGGAGACGTATGAGCACGCCCGCGCAGTGCTGACCGATGCGGACAGCAAGTGGTCGAAGCTCATCAACTGTGTGCTCGACCAGACCGCGCCCAACGTGGCACGCACCACGGCGCTCAACCTTGGCTATGAGGCGTTCTTCCGGGGGACAAAGACCATCCGCGAGAACCGCACAAAGTACCACTGCAATATCCCGTGGCTGATCCTGTTCGACCCCACTTCGGCTTGCAATATGCACTGCGTGGGATGCTGGGCGGGCGAGTACGGCCACAAAAACAACCTCAGCTTTGAGGATATGGACAAGATCATCACCGAGGGCAAGGAGCTGGGGGTCTATCTCTATATGCTCACCGGCGGCGAGCCTCTGGTGCGGAAGGCGGATATTCTCCGTCTGGCAAAAAAGCACAACGACGTGCAGTTTGCGATCTACACGAACTCGACCCTCATCGATGAGCCGTTCTGCGAAGAGGTCGTAAAACTGGGCAATATCGCCTTCATGCTCTCGATCGAGGGAACTCCCGCTACCAATGATGCCCGGCGGGGCGACGGCCACTATGCCGCTGTCATGAATGCGATGGACTTGCTCAAGGCCCACGGGATCCTTTTTGGCACCTCCATCTGCTATACCAGAGACAATCTTGAAGCCGTCACCAGCGACCACTTTATGCGGATGCTCTGCGACAAGGGTGCGCACTTCGGGTTCTACTTCCACTATATGCCGGTAGGCAACGAGGCCGCGCCGGAGCTGATGCCCACGCCTGCTCAGCGCAAGTACATGATCGAGCGCATCCGGTATCTTCGCTCCGAAAAGAGTGATATTCCGTTCTATTCGATGGACTTCCAGAACGATGGCGAGTTTGTGGGTGGATGCATCGCAGGCGGACGCAACTATTTCCATATCAACTCGGCGGGCGATGCAGAGCCGTGCGTCTTCATCCACTACTCCAACGCCAACATCCACGACAGCAGCATCCTCGATATTCTCCGCAGCCCGCTCTTCATGGCCTACCACAACGGCCAGCCCTTCAATAAAAACCATCTGCGTCCCTGCCCGATGCTGGAAAACCCCGAGCTTCTGCGCCAGATGGTGCATGACACCGGTGCTCACAGCACCGACTTGCAGTCGCCCGAGAGCGTAGACCATCTCTGCGACAAATGCGGTGCGTATGCTGCCGACTGGCAGCCTGTGGCCGACGAGATCTGGTCGCACGTCACCCTCAGGGAGAGCCGGTACGAGAATTACAAGGATTGGGAACCGGCACATTCCACTGCTCACGCGAAATGACTTTATCGGTCTTTCAAACATAAAATTGCGCAGAAAAGCCCCCATCTTCACCGGCTGAGGCAGCCGGGAGGATGGGGGCTTTATCTTGTTATTTTATTCTTCGCCGGAATCAATGACGATTTCGTTTTCCGTTTCTTCATCTTCTACAGGCGCGGGAGCCGGGTCGCCGGGATCGCCGAACTCGTCGTGGTAGACGGTCATCTGGTCGAGCTGGCCGTTGCGGCGCAGGCCGTGGAAGACCAGCTTCTTGATGACGTCATAGATGACAGCGAACAGCGGCACGCCCACGATCATGCCCACGAAGCCCCACAGACCGCCGAACAGCAGGATGGAGAAGAGCACCCAGAAGCTCGAAAGGCCGGTGGTGTTGCCCAGGATCTTCGGGCCGATGACGTTGCCGTCCAGCTGCTGGAGCACCAGAACGAAGAGCACGAACCAGAGGGCCTTGATGGGGCTTTGGATGAGGATGAGCAGCGTTGCAGGCACGGCACCGATGAAGGGACCGAAGAAGGGGATGACGTTGGTGACGCCGATGATGACCGACACCAGCAGTGCGCTCGGGAACTTGAAGATGATGCAGGCGAAGTAGCAGAGCACACCAATGATGGCGGAGTCCATGATCTTGCCGTTGATGAAGCCGCCGAACATCTTGTCAGCGTAGAGGACTTCCTCCTGGATGAGCTGCGCCCAGTGGGGCTTGACGACGCTGTAGAGGATCATCTTGGCCTGCTTGGCGAACTTTTTGCGGCTGGCCAGCAGGTAAACAGCGACGATAAGGCCGATGAGCAGATTCTTGAACCAGGTCACCACACTCATGACGCCGACGCCCACACCGCTCAGGATGCCTTGTATATTCTGCAGCGAGGGGAGCAGGGTGGTGCGCAGAGTGGTCAGATTGTCAGCAATGGCATCGTAGGCATTGTTGAAATAGCCCATCAGTGTCTCATTATCCAAGAAGACTTCCTGTGTGTTCACCCACCGCATGAACCGGGTGATGCTGGTCTGCGCGGTGTAGTAGAGGGAGGTGACGCTTGTGATGAGCTGCGGCACCACCATCATCACGAGGGCGTAGACCACCAGCACACCGAACAGCAGCGTCGCCGCAATGGCAAGCATATTGGCCATGCTGTGGAGCTTTTGGGGGAAGATGCGGTGCAGAAAGCCCTCAATGGTGTTGCACACCGGCTTGAGCAGATAGGCGATAACGGCACCGTAGATGAAGGGCATCAGGATGCCGGTCACCTTGGAGACCGCGTCGCCGAACCCGTCGAAGCGGTAGATGAAGAAGAAGAACAGGATACTTAGACTTATCGCACCAAAGCCCGCGAGCATTCCGTAGAGATAGGGCTTGATGTGCGGCTTTTTGTCCATCATGTGTGACTCCATTCCTGCCGCAGACGGCAGGAGCCGGTACGGCGATGTTTAGATTTTGTTGCTGCGGCGCCAGATGTGCATCTTCTCGGCCTCTTTGATAAGCTCCTCGCGGAAGTCGGGGTGTGCCACATTGATGAGGGCTTCGGCCTTCTCCCAGGTGGTCAGACCCTTGAGGTTGACGCAGCCGTATTCCGTGCAGAGGTAATGCAGATTGGCGCGGGTATCGGTGATGATGCTGCCGTTTTCCAGCGTGGGACGGATGCGGCTCTCGAGCTGACCGGTCTTCTTATTAAAGAAGGTAGAAGACAGGCAGAGGAAGCTCTTGCCGCCCTTGGAAAGGTATGCGCCCAGCACGAAGTCCAGCTGGCCGCCTGCACCGGAAATGTGCTTGACGCCGGCGCTCTCCGCATTCACCTGGCCGAACAGGTCGATGTCCACCGCATTGTTGATGGAGATGAAGTTGTCCAGTGCGGAGATGCTGCGGATGTCGTTGGTGTAATCGACGGGAGCAGACATGCACTCGGGGTTGTTGTTGAGGTAGTCGTACATCTTCTGGGTGCCGGCACCGAAGGCGTAGACCTGACGGCCCTTGTCCAGCTGCTTGTGTGCGCCGGTGATCTTGCCGGCCTTGGCGATGTCCACGAAAGCGTCAACGTACATCTCGGTGTGGACGCCCAGGTCCTTCAGATCGCTCTGAGCGATGAGGCTGCCGATGGCGTTGGGCATACCGCCGATACCCAGCTGCAGGCAGGCACCGTCGGGGATCTGCGGCACGACGAGGTTTGCGACCTTCAGATCGACCTCGGAAGCGGGGCCGGCAGCGGCCATCTGGCCGATGGGCGGATTGTTGCCCTCCACGATGCCGGTGACCTGGGAGATATGGACACAGTTCTCCATACCGCCGAGGCAGCGGGGCATATTGGTGTTGACCTCCACGATGATCTTCCTGGCCTTCTCACAGACGGCACCCAGATGGGAAGCGCTGGGGCCGAAGTTGAAGTAGCCGTGCTCGTCCATCGGAGTCACCTGGAAGACGGCGATGTCCAGCGGGTCGGGACTCTCGCGGTAGTAGCGGGGCAGCTCCGAATAGCGGATGGGGGAGTAGAACGAGAAGCCCTGTGCGATGGCTTTGCGCTCGATGCCGCCCATGTGCCAGCTGTTCCAGGTCATGTGGGCAGCGGGGTCGTCGATCTGGAAGATC
>OJSC01002577.1_pt1 | contig 13944 bp, 10 predicted proteins | sample 1599361 | NCBI WGS metagenome assembly OJSC01 (sample SAMN04168656, study PRJEB22393) | human gut metagenome | biome: human gut microbiome; feature: stool | host: Homo sapiens | collected 2014-03-17 | reverse complement strand
TCGGCGCGCACCTGGGGATTGGCTTGTAAACATTCCACAGGCATTTCTAACCGCAGCTCTACCGTATCCCCCTCATGCCAATGGGCCGCGACCTTTAAATAGCCCTTTTGTACCACGGGCCGCGGTACAGGCTTCCCATTGAAAAGCACAGACCAATTGCGGCACCAGCCGGGCAGACGCAGGCCGAGGGATAGTTCGTCCTCCGGCAGCGCCGACAACACGGTAAACTTGATGTGGCCATCCCATGGATAACTGCTTTCCTGTTTTAAGCGCATTTCTCCGCCGGCGATCTTAATCCCCGCTTCCCCGCTGATATAAAGATGCGTATAAATGGTATCCTCGTCAGTGGAATATAGATATTGGTTCAAGGAGGCCATGAGCCGCGCCACATTAGGCGGACAGCAGGCGCATCCGAACCATTTCTGCCTTACCGGCTTTACGTGCTGTTTATCCGGATTGCCGCCGCAGGCCTTCGGCCAAACCTCCAAAGGATTCACATAGAAAAATCGCTTTCCATCCCGGGAAGCGGAGCCCAGCACTACATTATAGAGAGCCCTTTCCATAACATCGCCGTAACGGCTGTCCATGTCCATCTGCAGCATGCGATGGGCAAAGAAAATCAACCCGATAGAAGCGCACGTTTCCGCATACGCCGTATCGTTTGGCAGGTCGTAAGCAAAGGTGAAGGCCTCTCCGTTATGAGTGGCCCCGATTCCTCCCGTAATATACAGCTGTTTGGAAGCGATATTGTCCCATAAGCGCCTGCAAGATTTCAATAGCTCCTGATCGCCGGCCTCCCGCGCCAAATCCGCCATCGCCGAATACATATATACCGCCCTAACAGCATGTCCCACGGCGGCTTCCTGCTGAAGCACCGGCTCATGGGATTGATTGTATTTCAAATCCGGCGGAGGAACAGGCGCGCCGGTTTTAAAAGTGCGCCTATCCCTTGAACCTTCCCATTCCTTTTGAAAATAGTTAGGCTTCTTTCCCCTCTGGTCAATGAAGAACTTGCTTAGAGCCAAATATTTCTCATTTTGGGTTGCCTGATATAATTTTACAAGCGCCAATTCAATTTCCTGATGGCCCGGATACCCTTGTATCTTTTCCGGTTCCGTTCCAAAAACGCTTTCAATATGGTCTGCCAGCCGGCACGCCACATCCAAAAGCCTTCTTTTTCCGGTAGCCTGATAGTAGGCTGCCGCCGCCTCAATGATGTGGCCGGCTACATACATTTCATGACATTCATATAAATTGGACCATCGCTTTTTAGGCTCCTTTATGATGAAGTAAGTATCTAAATATCCATCTGGCCGCTGCGCCTTTTCTATAATCTCTATCATGCCGTCGGCAACCGCTTCCAGTTCAGGATCCGGACCGGCCGCTAAGAGATAAGCGGCCGCCTCCAGCCATTTCGCCAGGTCGCTGTCCTGAAATACACGCCCGTAATACGTTCCTTTCTCATCTCCCGCTGCAATGCGGAAGTTTTTAATCACATGGCTCTTTCGGATTCCGGACACCTCATCGTGAAGCACCCGTTCCTGATACGGAAGCATCGTGTGAATTACCACATTCTGTACCCGCGAAAAGAACGGGTCGTCTATCTTTACCTGTTTCAAATCAATGAAACTTGTCTCCTTTTTTATCATTCACAGAAAACCTCCTGATTTATTATTCACTTATCCGTAAGCGCCTATCAATAATCTGAAAAAGACTTCTTTTTTTGTATGTTTTCTTATAAGTATACCATTCAAATAGTGGAAAAGCGATCTAACACATTTTGCATATTATAGAAAAGAATACGCGTATTTTTATAGAACAAAATCAGCCTGATTTCATTCTTTCTTTTTCTCTGATTTTTCTTTATTTTTCATTCATCCCCTCTTATTTTCCCAAGTAGAGTGTTTTATTTCTGCAAATATAAGGGATTTTCCAAACAGATTCTTGCTGTTTTTCTCTCTATTTGATATAATAAAATTGATATTTTAAATTTGTTTAACAACCTGACAAAGTTGTCCTGTTTTTCGTTTGCTTCTCTGCGGTTCAGACAGGATTCCTGTTACGTGGCTGTTTTTATTTAAACGGGAGTACATACATCATGAATTTTATTAATTTAAACTGTCCGCCCCTTCCTTATTTTATCGTCGGAGGCGGATGTGTTTACCGCCCCGGCGATATCCATGAGCGCCGGACGATCCGAAATGTCTTTGATCTTATCTATGTTCACAGCGGAACTTTATATCTCGAACAGGATCCGTTCCGCGTTGAACTGAATGCCGGGCAGTTTTTTATCATTACCCCCGATACCCCGCACCGCGGCAACCGCGTCTGCCAGGAAAAGACCACGACGAGCTGGGTGCATTTCTATACCAACGGCAAATACAGCCTGTCCGATGAATTTTACCCGGACAACGTAACCCGGCGCGCCGCGCCGAAATTTTACTATTCGCCGCAGAATTTCATTCTCTCCCTGCCGCGCACCGGCACCGTGCCGGAAGCCAACCGGGAGAAGCTGGAAAAGTATCTGCAGCGGATGAACCTGGTTTCTTTCAGCAAATACACACAGAAAAAGAGCTTTCCGTCCTCCGTGCGGACGCCGTTTGAGCTCCAGAATGATTTCATTGAATTTCTCCAGGTTCTCTATGCGCCGTACTGCTACAGCCGCGAGAAGGAAAGCATCGCCCGGACGCTGCGCGACTATCTGGATGCCCACTACACGGAGGAGATCTCCTTAAACGATCTGGCGCGCCAGTATTCCTACAGCCCGTCCCACTTAATCCGCAGCTTCCACCAGGCATACGGTGCCAGCCCGATGCAGTACCTGAAAAAACTGCGGATCGAACACGCCTCCCAGCTTCTCCTCCACTCCGACGCCACGATCCAGTCGGTCGGTGAGATGGTAGGACTGCGGATCCCATCCTATTTTATCCGCGTATTTAAGCAAGAGATCGGCATCACCCCGGCGCAGTACCGGATGTTTTACGCAGAAGAGAATGGGGGGAGTGAGGCGCCTTAGAGGCGATTTACAGCTGATGTTTTTTACTATCTATTTGTTTTCGTAAGAACTGCCATGAGCGTGGCAGTTCTTTTTTATACACAAACCAGTGAACAGTTTTTTAATGTATCTATCAGTTTCTTTACATCAGCTATTGTTTAAGCCAGTTATCCGCACATTGAAAATCCTTTATATTTAATGTGACACTGTGTGTATACAAAGGAGGAAATTCCGAATTGAAAACTGTCACGATTAAACTTCGCATTCATAAACTTTTGGCTGAAAAGCGTCTGACGAAATACCGTTTTATCGCCATGACCGGGCTTGGCTATAAAAATGCCAGCCGGATTCTGGACAATGAAACTGAATCCATCCGCTTCAGCACCATCGCCCGCATCTGCTCCGCACTGGACTGTACGCCCGGCGATCTATTTGAAGTTCATGAGGAAGAAGATCCTTACGATGGAATGTATTAAACATTCGGAAACAAGTGCTTTCATGTGCGGATCGCACGCCAAAAAAGAGCTGTCAACCGACGGTTTGCACCGGCTTTTGTGACAGCTCTTTTTGGTGATCCTATTTTTAAAAACAGAAGCGGTACCGCCTCTGAAAAGACAGTATCGCTTAACCTATCCGAATATTATATATAAGTGTCCACCAACAAGATACCTTACCAGTCATCCCGTCCATACTCTTCCCGTTCATCCAGGGCATCATCTACGCCATCGGCATATTCTGAATCCCGGCGGTAGCGATCCCAGTCATAATCATCGCCTTCCATAACATCATCATATCCTGCATCATAAGCCGCATAGGGATTCTGGAGATTCTTTTGCACCGGTGGTATTCCCCTCTGCGCAGGTGTGTTTTTACGGCTCCGTTGTTTCAGTTCCCACAAGGGATCCTCTTCTATCCGCTTAAGATATTCCTCGTAGCTTCTTGATTCCTCTTCTTCTTTTTTCTTCTGTAATTCTATCAGCTCAGCCCGTTCTCTTTTTTTACGTTCCTCTTCTTCCCGTTTACTTTCTTCTATCTTCTCTGCCCTGTGTTGTTCACAGTATATGCCATCAAAGGCCAGATTGTAACATCCTTCTTCCCAGCACTTATACGGATATAGCAGAACCACGAGAAGTCCACAGCCCATCGCACAGATAAGCAGCGTACAGAGAGTCTGGCGATGCTTTCCAAACCAGTTTTTCATTCCTGCTGCCAGACGGTTTTCTTTTTTCTCTGTTTCCTTCTCAGATTCAGGACTCTCTTCTTTCTTTTTCTTCCGGGACTCCATCCACCAGGTCAGTTCGGCATCCAGCAAAAACAACGGTATCAGACATGTAAAGGTGCCAACAAACAGCATCAAAGCATTGCCCGAATCTCCACGCACGCTTCTCGCATACTGGTAATGGCACTCTTCGTCATACCAACTATATAGACTCCAGGCATATACCCCCAGAATGCCGAGCAGAACTATCCATTTTATCTGCTTTTCTTTCCGCAGGATTCTCATGACGAGAAGTGCTCCTGCCATCGCAAACAGGAAACCTATCTTTAGATACACCGGTGCCGCCACCAGAGAAATCCAGGCTGTATATACCGGATAAAAGACACCAATAACCACTATCACAATCATCAGAATTCCAGACTCCATAGCTATACCCCCTATTAAGTCCATCTTACCACAAATACGGATGCTTAGGTGGGTTATTTATGCCCCTTGAAGCAAATATCCACTTATGATAGCCTGCCCCGGATTACAAAGGCACGTATATGCTTGCTGTATCTCCCCTGTAATGCAAAAAGCTGCCGCAGATCAGAAAGTTTTTTTCCGATCTGCAGCAGCTTTTTATCTCATTTTTATTATTTTCTTCCTATTCTCTTAAGCTCCAGAATCCTCTGGTTCCGGCTTCCGCGAAACTGCAGGGTCAGATCCTTCTCCGCTTCCACGAACTCTCCGTCCACCAGCACATCTACATAGGACAGCATCTCGTCTGTTACCTCTGTATGGACCACGCCGCCGGCTGCCAGATCCCGATCCCAGAGATAGCCGCTATAGCACCAGATATCCTTCTCCGGATACGTCTCGCGCACCTTCCGGAGTAAATGTACCAGTTCCATCTGGTTTTCTGGCTCAAACGGTTCTCCGCCGAGCAGCGTAAAGCCCTGTATATATCCCGGCTCCAATGCCGCTAAAATCTCTTTCTCCGTCTCTTCTGTATATAACTGTCCATATCGGAAATCCCACGTCTCCGCATTGAAACAGCCCTTGCAGTGATGGCGGCAGCCCGACACAAACAAGCTGACGCGCACGCCAGGACCGTTGGCAATATCATACTTTTTGATGGTTCCGTAATACATATCTTCCTCCCCTAGACCAATGTACTCTCGGAGGCTTTCACCACATCCTACAGATGCAGCACCCGATCGCGGATCTCCTGGGTACGTCCCTGATTCCAGAACTGGGTTCCGATGTAGCCGCAGGTACGGCGTGCGACAAAGAGCTTGTTCTGGTCGCGGTTGCCGCAGTTCGGGCACTCCCACACCAGCTTGCCAGCCTCATCCTCAACAATCTTGATCTCGCCGTCATAGCCACACTTCTCACAGAAATCACTCTTGGTGTTCAGCTCCGCGTACATAATGTTATTGTAGATAAACTGCATTACAGAGAGAACTGCCGGAATATTAGTCTGCATATTCGGCACCTCGATGTAACTGATCGCACCGCCCGGGGAGAGCTTCTGGAACTCTGCCTCAAATTTCAGCTTACTGAACGCGTCAATCTTCTCGGATACGTGTACATGGTAGCTGTTCGTGATATAGTTCTTATCCGTAACGCCCGGAATGATACCAAAGCGCTTCTGCAGGCATTTTGCAAATTTATAAGTCGTAGACTCCATCGGCGTGCCGTATACAGAATAGCTGATGTTCTCTGCCTCTCTCCACTCTTTGCATTTATCATTCAGACGCTGCATAACTTTCAGTGCAAATGGCTTCGCCTCCGGATCGGTGTGGGATTTTCCTAACATCCGCATACACATCTCATACAGACCTGCATATCCCAGAGAAATCGTAGAATAGCCATTGTACAGGAGTTTGTCGATCGTCTCACCCTTTTTCAGGCGGGCAAGCGCACCATTCTGCCACAGAATCGGCGCCACATCGGAGATCGTGCCGAGCAGCCTCTCATGACGGCAGCGGAGCGCACGATGGCACAGTTCCAGTCTCTCATCGAGAATCTGCCAGAAACGGTCCATATCTCCCTCCGAAGAACAAGCCACATCGACCAGGTTAATCGTGACAACACCCTGGTTGAAACGTCCATAGAATTTATGCCTGCCGTTCGGCAGCATCTGGGAATCCTCTACCGTCAGGAAAGAACGGCAGCCCATGCACGGGTAAACCTCGCCCTTCTTTAATTCTTTCATAATCTTAGCGGAAATGTAGTCCGGAACCATCCGTTTCGCGGTACATTTCGCTGCCAGCTCAGTCAGGTGCCAATATTTCGAACCTTCCGTAATATTGTCCTCATCCAGCACATAGATAAGCTTCGGGAACGCCGGTGTGATCCAGACGCCCTTTTCATTCTTAACGCCCTGCATTCTCTGCAGCATCACTTCCTCGATGATCATCGCAAGGTCATCTCTGGTCCGTCCCTCCGGAACCTCGTCCAGATACATAAATACCGTGACAAACGGAGCCTGTCCGTTACAGGTCATCAGGGTGATAAGCTGGTACTGGATCGTCTGGATGCCGCTCTTAACCTCATCGCGCAGACGGCGTTCGGTCACGCGGTTGATGATATCCTCATCCAGTGCCTCGCCGCACTCGGTGCGCTCTGCAATCACGTTCTTGCGCAGCTTCTGACGGCTGATGTCCACAAACGGTGCCAGATGCGCCAGAGTAAAGGACTGTCCGCCATACTGGTTGCTGGCTACCTGCGCCACGATCTGGGTGGTCACGTTGCAGGCCGTAAAGAAACTGTGCGGTTTCTCGATCATCGTCTCACTGATCACAGTGCCATTCTGCAGCATATCCTCCAGATTGATCAGGTCGCAGTTGTGCTCCTTCTGTGCAAAATAGTCGGTATCATGGAAATGGATGATACCTTCCTCATGCGCGCGGACGATCTCCTCCGGCAGCAGCACACGCTTGGATAAGTCCTTGCTGACCTCGCCCGCCATGTAGTCACGCTGGGTCGAGTTGATGACCGGGTTCTTGTTGGAGTTTTCCTGATTCACTTCTTCATTAATATGATCCAAAAGTGCCAGGATGCCGTTATCGGTCGTGTTGGACTTGCGTTTTAACTCCCTGCGGTAGCGGTAGCGCACATATTTCTGTGCAACCTCATAACCACGCATCTCCATAATGCTGGTCTCTACCATATCCTGGATGTCTTCCACATTCACCGCGTGCGGCGTCTCCTGCACCTGCTCGGCGATCGTATCTGCAATCGCTTCAATCTGGTACGGGTTCATCTGGTGAATACGCTCCACATTGCCGTTCGCTTTCGTGATCGCATTTACGATCTTCGCCCGGTCAAAATGTACTTCTTCTCCATTTCGTTTGATTACATTGGTTGTTACTGTGTCTTCCATCCCTGTTCCCTCTCCTTACCCTTAAGCCCGTTTTATGACTTGTCTTCTATAATCTATAAATTGACTCGCCGGTTCCTGTTTCTGTGATTTCTCTTTCTACTTTTATGGCATACATCGAACATCCATCTGTATCCATTTCCCGTCCCCCAGCTTACTTTCATTTCCTCATTCATGAGAGCAGCGCCTTCTTCTGACAGGCTATTTTTCATGTCCGGATGCCTTCACTGACAGGATTCTTTTCCGTTCCGACTTGTCTTACGATTGGCTTTATTTTTGATTTGTATTTAGGTAATTTTTAGAATTACACACAAAATATTGAACTCGTTTTCTTTCATAACACAATATATAGTGTGTTCGTCGTGACGTATTTAAGCATACACCAATTAGATTAAAAATGGAAGAGAATTCCCCTATATTTTTTCGAATCAGAATTTTGCACAAAAATCATTTTCTCCCTTTACAAACACCCAAATCTGTGATCCCCTTTCCACGACGCTCTTTCCAGACTTATCCACCGTCCCATGTGCAAAACCCACCTCGTCATTTCTCCCATGGCTGCATCCCATATACCCTCTGAGTCTCCTTCGCCCATACCCTTATCTGTTTTAAAAATACCGAAAATAATGCTTTTTAAAATATTTTTAAAAATATTTAAAAAACTGTTGACATTTTATTCTGGATGGAGTAGAATAACTCATGTCTTACGGATGAGGCATCCGCAAGAAAACAAAATAAGCGCCTTTAGCTCAGTTGGTAGAGCAGTAGACTCTTAATCTATTTGTCCAGGGTTCGAGTCCCTGAAGGCGCACTATCAAGTGCTTGTTTCGCAGACCGAGAGCTGTGGGGCAGGCACTTTGTGCGTTAGCAATGAGGCGTGCAAAGAAAAAAAGAGATGGCGGATGACGCGTTGTGCTTGCACATAAGCAGCATCCGTTATCTCTTTTTTTCTTTATAGGGCGAATGCCCGACAGCGAGGAAAAGCGCCAGCTTTTTCGAGCTGCCGCACGCCGGATTTCAAAGATGCGACTTTTTTCAAACTGCCCCACTCCAGACTCCAAAGACGCAGCTTTTACAGTGCCCGCCCAATCGCCTTCTCCACTTCTTTCTTTGAACTAGCGCCGACTTCCTTGCTGAATACTTCCCCATTCCGGAAAATAATCATCGTCGGGATCGACATAACCTTATACCGGACTGCAATATCCGGGTTCTCATCGACATTCAGCTTTCCGATCTTCACTCTTCCCTCATACTCGCCCGCCAGCTGCCCGATCACCGGCGCCATCATCTGGCACGGACCGCACCAGTCTGCGTAAAAATCAACCAGTACCGGAATCTCCGATTTCAGTACCTCCTCCTCAAAATTCGCGGTCGTAAACTTCATCTCCATCACTCATTTCCTCCTTTCGTTCTATCCATACAGGCAGTCAACAGAAGTGCCCAGTTTCTCTTTACGACGGCTTCTTTTTACCGCCTCCCAGTGCCTTTGCTGCCTCTTCCATCGATTTTTTCCATTTTAACGCCTGTTTATTCAGTTCCACCTTATCGCTGGTCGCCTGAATGAGTTTCCGTGTAAGCTGCTTTTTAATATCCATTCCTGACTTCTGGCAAACGCTCTGCGCGCCTCGTTACCATTCATGTGAGTCCAGGTTTCTCACAAAAAGCACCGCCGCGCATCCAGCCATCCTTCTTTATATTATAGTAAATATATGCAGCTTTTATTTTCTTTATTCCGGCTCTGCCAGCTCAGATAACCGTCAAATCCTGCCCGATTTTCCGTTACTGTTCACGCATACGTGCCCAGTAACGATTTTCCTACCGCACTGCCACCAGCTTGCAGATCGGCTTGCCCTGCGCCGAGAACTTTGCCTCGTACTCGGTCATGACGTTGCCCTCTGCCATCTCGCTGTGGTGCAGGTCACGGGTATATTCTGTGATGCGCCAGCCCGTCTCCGGGATAGCTTCCAGGGAATAGGAAAATAAATCCTGGTTGTCCGTCTTGAACTCGACTCTTCCATCCTTCTGGAGAATCTGATCGTACACTGCCATAAATGGCGGCGAGGTCAGTCTCCGTCTCGCATGGCGGTCCTTCGGCCACGGATCCGAAAAATTTAAATAAATCCGCTCTACTTCCCCCGGTCCAAAAATCTCTGCCAGTTCTCTGGCATCCTCACATAAGAAATAGATATTGGACAGTTCCATCTGTTCTCTCTTGCGGATCGCCTTTAAAAGAACCGTCGAATATTTCTCAATACCCACAAAATTCACATCCGGGTTGCGGGACGCCTGCTCCAAAATAAACTGGCCTTTACCCATACCCACCTCGATGCGGATCGGATGGTCATTTCCAAAAATCTGCTGCCAGGTTCCCTTCTTCTCCTTCGCCCCATGAACCACATGCGGGTTTTCTTCTATCATCTGCTCTGCGCCCGGTATATGGCGTAATCTCATCTTCGTTCCTCCTGCTGTCTACAATCTGCGCCGTCCCGGATGGACTTTCTTCCGTACCGTATCATTCCGTTGAGACGCCCCGGCTTACCCGCCGGATCTATCCTTATCTTACCATTGAAGCCCCCATTTCGCAAGCAAAGGTGCTCTATTTTCACACCATTTTACGATCCCCGTGTTACTGTTCACGCATACATGCCCAGTAACGGAATTTGCCGTGGCTTCGCATTTAAATATGGCAAATTCCTGCTGCCCCCACGTTTCCTTGCGGCACTTTCGCTTCCAAAAATGCCTGCCCATAAACAGCCTCCACTCTCCTCCATGCCGTCCTTTCTAATCCGTCCGACTTTGTGTCCTTTTCTTACAAATTTCATAACTTTTCCAATTTTTATCATTTTATAGATGAATAATTCAAGCGATTATATTATAATAATTTTAGGACAAAACCAAACATACGGTCACGAAATGACTGCCGTCTTTTCACCCCTTCGCCGGACATTCAAAAGTCAGGATCCGTCCGGGAACAGCCGCCGGCACGCCGGTTTCGGACCTGCATCATATACACAGGAGGATATGCCTATGGGAACAACAGCTAACACAGGTCAGAGCACCTGGGAACAGATCCACGGCGGGGTCCGCGAGACCGAGCGCCTGATCGGACAGAAGAATTATAACCTGGCGATGGTGAAAGCCCGCCAGACCCTTGAATACATGGTCAAATGCCTCTGCGAGCGGTATGGCATTCTGGAAACCGGTCTTCTGGAGATGATCGACGCCCTCTACAGCGCCGGAAAAATCAGCAAGACCACCTGCGAACATTACCACAAGATCCGCACGATCGGCAACAAGGCGATCCATGAGGGAGACAACAGCGCCTACAACGCCAATCAGGCGCATCACCTTCTGTCGCAGGAGGTCTACACCTTCGCAAATGACTATAATGACACAAAAAAATCCACCCGGGCTTCCCGAAGTGCAGCTCCAACCTCCGCTTCTTCCCGCCTTCGCGGGAACAGCCGCCATCCCTCTGCCGGCTCTGGAAACGGAAAACCTGCCGGCACACGTTCCGGCAGCTCCGGGGGACGCCGTCCGCGCGCCTATGCAGGCGGTCCGTCTTTTGAATTTCGAAGCATTATTAAACCAGTGCTTCTGATTATTATTATCATCCTGCTGCTTTTGATCATCAAGATGATACGCCCTGCGACGGATGCCAAACCGGATTCTACTGCAGCCGTCAGCACCGAATCGCTGGCTCCAGAAACCGAGGCAGAGACCGTTGCCGCAGAATCGACCGTTTACCGAACCACCGACACAGTCAATGTCCGTCCGGAACCATCCACCGACACCGACAGGATTGGTGTTCTAGCACCAGATACCGATGTGGAATATCTCCGTGATTACGACGAAAAATGGGCGGTAATCAGCTACAACGGACAGGAAGCCTACGTTTCCAGAGACTTTATCCGGCAGGTTTCGCAGTAATCAGCCAAAAAAGGAACCATACATGCAGTGATTCTTCTCCCTGACATACATGGTTCCTTTTCATTTTCTTTGTACAATGGTTCATCACTTTCGCAATTATACTTTCCGCAATGAATCCCTGAATTTACTCAACTCAAATTTTACTTCAAATCCCGAATTTTCTCCGCCAGCGGCACAATCTCCTCCAGCGAATTTAACTCATAGTCCGCCAGACTCCGGTCAAAGGAAAAACGGTTATCGATGAGCGCCGCTACTGTCATTCCCGCGCAGTGCCCCGCCGTGATGCCGACCGTCGAATCCTCAATCACAAGGCACTCCTCCGGCTGCAGGCCCATCTGCTCCGCCGTATAGAGGTAAACCGCCGGATCCGGCTTGCTGCGCTTGAACGTACTCGCACTGATCATCCGCTCCAGACGGGACGCCACGCCATTTTCCTTTAAAATGCGCTCCACCTGCTCAATATTCGTCGCGGATGCGACCGCCAGCCGGAAGCCCTCTGCTTTCAGGCGATCCATCACATCCAGAATCTCCGGGCGGAAGATCGAGAGATAATCAATCGAATTAAAAATGTCCGTCCAGCGCCCCAGATACTCGTCATGCAGCTCCTGCCAGGTCTGACCATTGTGGATCGCTTTCTCCACAACCATCCAGCAGTCCTGCTTCGTCGTCCCCACCGTTCCGTGCAGACTCTCCAGAGTCACCTCCGGATTTTTCGTTTTTGCATATTCATACAGATAATTCAGATAAATTCCTTCACTGTCAATGATGACCCCATCCATATCAAAGATGACTGCCTTTATCATATTCGTATCCTCTCTCTTTCTGCTCCAGATTATAACATCTTCCTCCAGTATACAGGAATCCCCCGCCAGCTGGCAAGCCCCTATTCCACCCTCTCGCCATTCTTTCGAAAAATTTATTACTGTTCACGCATCGTGCCCAGTAACGGAATTTGCCGTGGCTTCGCATTCAAATACGGCAAATTCCTGCTGCCACCATGTTTTCTTACGGCACTTTCGCTTCCAAAAGTGCCTACCCGTAAACAGTAACAAAAATTTCACATATTTTTCCATTTCGCGCCTTTTCATGCTTCCCCGAAACTGTTATACTGGATAACGAAACGGAAACTTTAACATACAGAGCCGTTTCAAGGAAAATAGAACAAACGACCTCTTTACAAATTTATCACATAAAATGAAAGGCTGCAGCTGTACCACAACCTGACAGCCGCGAAAGGTTTTATATGACACAGAAAAAAACATATTTAAGCTGGCTTCTGGGGCTTATCTGTGCTTTCAGTCTGATGATCGTGTTTCTGATCACCTCGGTGGAAGCCGTCGCCTACTGGACGCCGCATTATTATGAAAATGAATATACCCGCTACCAGGTTGCCGATGATGTCCATATGGAGATGGACGACCTGCTTTACGTGACGGACGAGATGATGGCATATCTGCGCGGCAGCCGCGACGATCTGAACATTGACACCGTCGTAGACGGGACGCCGCGCGAATTTTTCAACGCCAGGGAGAAGGCGCACATGGCGGATGTCCGCAACCTCTTTCTCGGAGGACTGGCGCTGCGCCGCCTCTGCCTGTTTCTGGCAGCGGCATCGGTTGCACTGCTGGCACTTTTCAAGGTTCCGTTAAAACACCTGCTGCCACGGATGCTCTGCGCCGGGACGGTTTTATTTCTGGGCGTGACCGCCCTGCTTGCCGGGATCATTTCCACTGATTTTACGAAATATTTTATTATTTTCCACAAAATCTTCTTTACCAATGATCTCTGGCAGCTCGATCCGCGGACCGATCTTCTGATCAACATCGTGCCGGAACCATTTTTCATGGACACCGCCGCCCGGATCGGCATCACCTTCTGCCTGATGACCGGCGCCCTGTTTCTTCTCTGCCTTGCATGTATCCTGCGGGAACACCGCAGGGGCAAATCAGGAGCAGAAAATTCCGGAAATTCCGGAGGCGGCAGCTCTCCAGGTAATTCCAGCCACCCGGCTGCTCCGGATTTGAAGACGAAAATAGCTGGCAGCACAGGCAGCAAGTTATCCTTGTTTTTAATTGGTACACTTTTGCTGTCCCTGCTCGCCGCCCCGATGCAGGCGCTTGCCTCCACCGACTGGCCAGCGGACATTTCCATTGACTCCGATGCCGGGATCGTCATGGACGCCAACACCGGAGTCGTTTTATATGGAAAAAACATCCACGAAACCTACTCTCCCGCCAGTATCACGAAGGTTCTGACCTCCCTCATCGTTCTAGAGCACTGTTCCCTCGATGAGACGGTCACCTTTTCCGAGAACGCGGTCTACAACGTGGAGTCCAACAGCAGCAGCGCCGGATACGATACAGGCGATACCGCCAGCGTCAAGATCGGAAGAGCGTCGTGTAGGGAAAGAGTGTAGATCTCGGTGGTCGCCGT
>OJSC01002546.1_pt1 | contig 14050 bp, 17 predicted proteins | sample 1599361 | NCBI WGS metagenome assembly OJSC01 (sample SAMN04168656, study PRJEB22393) | human gut metagenome | biome: human gut microbiome; feature: stool | host: Homo sapiens | collected 2014-03-17 | reverse complement strand
CAGTGATTCCCAATTTCAGCATGCTTATGGGCTCCACTTAATCATCCAGACACTCCTTTCCCATCTACCTCGCTGAAAAATTTTTCTATCAGTCTGTTTACTTCATCCGGTTGGTCAGTATTGGAATTATGACCAGCATTTTTTATCCATTTAAGCGGTAAACCTTCTCTCTGATGCCATTTTTTATTATAGCTTTTGGCTGAGCCTGCTTTATCCTTTTCGCCACAGATAAGAAGTGCCGGACAACTAATATGATATGGCATATCTGCTTTGATTGCCCCAGCAAGCATTCTGTAACCAAAACCAGCAAACCTTGCATATTCTTTATGATCTTTTCATAAAGCCATTCTGCCATATCAGACAGACTGTAGTTATTTGTAAATGGTCTGGATAATGCATGCGATGGTGCATCCCATACAAACACATTCTGCTTTTTCTCAAAATACTCTATTTGCTTTTCAAAAAGCCTGTGATCTGCTGTAAGTCCCGGTAAAAACACTAATGTAGTTTTCTGTTTATCTATTATATTTACAAAATAACGGATTCCGCCACAGCTTGTCTTATAAATATTTTCTGTCATCTTCCGTCCCCTTTCCATAAACCATTTCCCAATGATTTATCATTTCCAGATATTCCTGTTCAAAAGCTGTTACATCATAATTCCCTGTTCTGTACCAATATTTAAGCATCCCTTCTGAAGCCTGAATGTTATTTTTCGTTGACGAGTTTGCCCGTCATGTGTTCGATTTTTATGGCAAACAACTGTGTCCGTGATGCAGAATGTTCCATTTCTTCCTCAATCTCATCTGTAGTTGGATAATATTTTGCTGCTAGCTTTCTCAGTCGATCCTCAAAGATATTATTTTCTGTTACCGGCTTCACCTTTCCAAACACAACAACGCTTGTCGGATTCCATTCCCAATGACCTTCTTTTTTGAATCCCTGATTCCAGACAGTCAAGCAAACCTTATCGCATCGGTTCACTGCATCAGCCTTATGCCCTTCTTTTGCTCCATGAAAATAAATGATGTTGTCTGCCTCGTCATAATAGAAATTAATTGGTATTGTATATGGGTATCCGTCATCACCGATTACCGAAAACGCTGCCCTCTTCTCCTCCTTCAACACCTTTTTACATTCTTCTGTTGTTATCTGCTGCTTAAATCTTCTCATTTCTCTGAACATGTCAATCTCCCCTTACTTTATTATATTATTTTAGGTGCTTGCAAAACACCAAACCCCGCATAAATACGGGATATTTTTCATTGCAAAATAAAACAACTCCTCATTGATTTATGGTAAAATAGAATTGACAAAAAAACTACTAACCATATCCATCAGTAAATGAATTATCCATATATGATACTCACCCAATTCACATCCTGCCTCAACACGCAAATTGCGAATCCTCTGTCCTACCACTAATCCATCATTAGACAAATCATGCTTTCCGAACTAAAATAGGAATGTGATATAATAATTTTATGATCCTATGAAAGGAGACAACATGATATGAAGAATAAAAAATATTCCATCGTTTATAGCAGCTTAACAGGTAATACCAAGGTGCTGGCTGATGCGATCCACGAGGCATTACCTCAGGATGAATGTGAGTATTTCGGTGTGTCCGACACAGTGATCCCTTCTTCCGAACTGCTCTATATCGGATTTTGGACAGACAAGGGAAATGCAGATACCAAGACATTACAGCTATTATCGCAGTTAAAGAATAAACAGATTTTTCTGTTTGGAACTGCTGGCTTTGGTGGCAGTGATATCTATTTCCGGAAAATCCTGAATCAGGTTAAGCAGTTCGTTGATACAAGTAATGTTATCGTCGGAGAGTATATGTGTCAGGGCAGAATGCCACAGTTTATTAATACATCTCTTTTACTTAGTTCAGGATTTAAAGTAGTCATTGCCAATTTCTGATATTCATTAATGTTCATTCTAATTTCCTCCATAATGTGCAAATTCCGATTGCTCTAAGTTTTCTCAGTTACACCTTCTTGCCCTTCGGACAAGAAGTATCCCTCGCTCAAAGAGCTCGGTCAATACCGATTTTCCCATACATACACTGCCTTTATAGTATAAGAACTGTTATCATGTCTTTTTAAGCACTAAATTTTTAATCCTTCTCTTAAAGTAACCCCATACTTATCCAAAAGAAGTAGATCACTGCAGCCCTCTATCTTTTCAATAAATTCCCTCTCATGTGCTTTTCCGTTACGATACTCTGCCACTTCCATTAACTTACGCTGTTCCCAAACAATAGTGTATATATTATTGCACAAGCTGGTACATTCCTCTAATTTCTTCCAATATCTGTTCTTTATTTCTTTCAACTAAGCCTAATTGTTTAACATCAACATTTTCTGTAAGCATACATTTGACAAATTCTTGAATATCATCATAAACACCTTTAGATACATTGATTTTATCGGAAGGATCAATTAATTCAGTTAAACGAAACACATCATTCTTGTGCTTTTTAATATTTTTGCTATCAACCTGTTCACCAAGAGATTTTCTATAAGTTAAATCAATCCACGCTTTAGCTTTAAATGGTATTAGATAAGATGCCTTTAACACAGATACTCCATCAACAACAATTCTTCCTTGTTTTAAAAATTCATAATATTCATCATTCAATAAGATTGCTGATAAACTGGAAATATCATCATCTATCGACAAAGGTGTTAATACAGCATTTTCCGGAAGATTATCCCAAAATTTTTATCTACTGCCTCCACAATTAAAACCAAATCAATATCCTTTGTTGTACGAAAGTCTAATCCATCCTCTGTCATAAGTATGTCACATGCTGTACCTCCAATAATTGTATATTGCTCTTCATTTCCTTTAAACCACTCTTTAAAGCTTTTAATTCCTGTAACCATTTATATTTTTCCCCATAATTTTTCCAACATCTCATCTACTGCTGCTTCAACTCGCTCATCTGCATCATCTCTCAATGACAATGCTAGAGAAAGTTCATCTACCTTATCTTCTTTTGATAATAAATGTGGATTATATCTCCACATTTCAACTGCCATTTGATTTTCTGAATCAAGTAAATTATTTGTCATAACATCCTTCCAACGCGAAATACTATCTATTGCAAAACATTTGATTTGTGGAACATTTATCATTGTATAATGAGCTAATGCGAAATATCCGCTTTCTAACAATTCAGAAGTTACACAATTTTTAGGTATATATACAGTTTTTTTTACTGGATTAAGTAATTTCTGCTGAGTTCTCTCAAATAACTCTTTGGGTGAGCTATCAGAATGTATAATTTTCTGCTTACCTGTTTTCATGGTCTGTATTAATCCTAATTTTTCAAGCTGACGAGAAGCCCTTGAAATAGATGTAGGCGTGAGTCCAAGTTCTTTTGATGCCTGACTCGTTGTTATTTCAACAGTCCCATTATATATAAAGTACAACAACAGAACCTGAGCTGAAGGAAGTATTTCCTCATTAGGAAATGTTTCTGCATTGCAACGTTCCTGTAAATATAACGCCATAAAAGGCAGATATATCTGTTTATTATTTACAACAAATGGAATCTTCTCCCGAAGCAAATATTCCTTCTGACGATATGTGATTTCGTCCAGAATCATAACAACAGGTAAATTCACTATGCTTTTTATCTTTGAAATATGTTTTTTTAACGTTTCAATCTGCTCTAGTTCCGTTTTAGGATATATAAAAACAGCTTTTTGTCTATCCAATAGTACATTACGCAGAACATATCTTGTTCCAATAAAATTGGGTATATGTTTAATGTCATCATTTATATAGGTCAGTTTCAATCCTAGAACTTTTTGGAGATATTCCATATATATGCCTCCATTCATAACTTATTTTATGTATTATAACTCAAATAAAGTTATAATACAATATTTAAGTTATGATTTTAAATGTTAAATTAAAAACTATTACTGATATTGGGGATTTTACAATATAGATTGGGAACAGCGTAAGGTTTTAGATTTCCTTATTGAACCAGTAACAGATGATAAACCACAGTTGCATGATGTATATTTAGTTAAATCTGGATCAACTGTAGGAAAGGTAGCAATTGTTGAAACCACAGAAAGATTCAATATATGATCGCCATTAAACACCTAATACTGAAACTATTTTCACATTTTCTTTATCTATTAGGGACAATATTGAATAACTATTTGAAATAAGCTATTTAGTCGGTTTATGCCTGTATCTCACCATCAAATATCATATTCCAGCTCATACGAATATCATACATCAGCCTTGTAAGTGCAATACTATCTTCGGGTGTATAAATAGCACTGGCGCTGTTTCCTGATGCTATGCATCTGCCTGCTTCACGAATCTCATATTCAAATCCATTTATATCAACCGGGTACTCGATTGTTTCAGGTTCTTTACCATCCACCTCAAGTATCAAGGTCTTTGCGTGTTGGAAATCCGGTAAAAATATACTTCCCTTTGTTCCCTCAATTCTGGCATTACGTTTTAACTCCTGCCCTATTGTCTGGACTGATTCTGCAATACATCCATCAGTATATGTCAGTTTGAGACAACTGTAATCATCTGTTCCATTCTCATTAATATGTACTTTTGTGGTTTCTACATTCTGCGGATCACACCCTGTAACAATACGCAAAAATCCCAGATTGTAAATTCCTATATCCAACAGAGCACCTCCACCAAGTGCAGAGTTAAATTTACGCTCTTTTCTGGCACCCGTTGCAACAAATCCATACTGACAGAAAATATGTTTAATTTCTCCTATTGTTCCCTGAAGCAGGATATTACGCAGACGATTATACAATGGCAGAAACCATATCCATAATCCCTCCATGATAAAAAGATGCTTATCCTTTGCCAGCCTGTACAGCTCCTGTGCCTGTTTCTCATTTATTGTAAATGGCTTTTCACAAAGTACATGCTTACCATGCTCAAGACAAAGTCTGCAATTCTCATAATGCAAACTATTCGGTGTTGCTACATAAACAGCCTCAACATCTGGATCATTTACTAATGCTTCATAAGAATCATAAAATCGTGGAATGTCATGCTCCCTGGCAAAAGCTTTTGCACTATCCATGTGCCGTGAGCCTACTGCTGCAAGCTGTTCATTTTCCTTACTCATCTGATTTATAGTTGATGCAAATTTTCTTGCAATATTACCTGTAGCCAGAATTCCCCACTTCATATCATTTTCCTCCTAATAATATAATTGCATTTCACATTCATATCTTGTTAATAATTATACACTATTTTACCGCATACACCAACACAAAATAGCAAGTCAAATTTCATATTATTTACTGTCACAACTATCGTACGCTTCATTATTGTTATATAAAATTCTTATATTAATCAAAATTTTTCAACACAATCTAAAAAAAGCTGCCACACATCATTCTTAGTGCGGCAGCCCCTTTGTGGTAATAGGGTAATTAATAATTTATATTTCACATGCTACATCATATGCTGATTTAATAGCATGATCAATATTACTTGGACGTTCTCCGGCACAATCACCAATATAGTGAAGTGGGAGAGGACAATCTGAAAGCTCTGGAAGATTCTTTCTTGCACCAACAGCCATTACAACAAAGTCTGAAGCAATTTCTTCTGTTGATGTATTGTCATCTATTGTTTTTTCAACAACTACAGAATCATCTTTAATTTCTGATAATTTTGCAGATGTTACTATTTGAACATTATAATGCTCTAATTCCCTCATTAGAGTAGGTAAAATAGTGTTACTTTCTTCTTTTGCAATCTGATCCATCATTTCAATAATTGTAACCTTACATCCGCGTGAAGCCAAATATTCAGCGGTTTCAACACCTACAAGACCACCACCGATTACAGAAACATTACCGAATACGATTTCTTTCTTGGCAAGTACATCCCATGCACTTGCTACAGTTGGAAGATCTTTGCCAGGAACAGGGATTATTGCATTGTTTGCTCCTGTTGCCACAATTACTTCATCGAATGAATTATAATCTTGGGATGTGAATTCCTGACCAAGCCTGAATGTTACATCCAATTCAGGAAGTACATTTGTATAATAATTAATGCTTCTCATCATTTCTTCTTTTCTTGGAGGTACACTAGCAATAAGTAACTGACCACCAATCTGAAGTGATTTCTCAAAAATGGTTACACTATGACCTCTTAATGCAGCAACACGTGCAGCTTCAAGTCCAGCAATACCAGCACCAATAATTGCTATTTTCTTTGATGATGCTGCAGGAGTTATATGTCGTGTTGCTTCGTAACCGTTTTCAGCATTAAGTACACAACTTAAGAAAGCACGATTCTGAATATTATCTGTACATCCTTTATTACACATCATACATGTTCTGACATTACAGCAATGTCCATCTGCACATTTGTTTGCAAAGTCAGGGTCTGTAAGAAGAGAACGACCTAATCCAATAATATCAGCAGAACCATTTGTAATAACTGCTTCAGCAGCTTCTGGTGTAACGATACGGCCTACTACAGATACAGGAATAGATACAAGCTCTTTGATTTTTTTAGAATAAGAAACCATAAATCCGTATGGCTGTGTTCCCATGGCAGGGATTGTATCACCCATATTTCCAGTATGGTTAGCCTGTGCAACATGTAATGTGTCAACACCGCAAGCTTCTAATTCTTTAGCAAAAATGCAAGCTTCATCAAGTGGAAGACCACCTTTTCCTCTAAAACTATTTTCTCCAAGAGGAGTAACTATAGGAAGCTTGTAGTCGATAACCATGTCAGGTACGATTGTTTTTAATCTTTTTACGAGTGTTAATGCAAAACGTGTACGATTAGCCAGGTCACCGCCATATTCATCAGTTCTATGATTTAAAATAGGAGAGCAAAGAGAACCAACAAGACGGTCTCCATGTACTTCAATACAATCAACACCAGCTTCGTGTGCTAAGATAGCACAGTTTTCCATATGCTTTATTATTTCATCAAGCTCTTCTGCAGTAACTTCATTTACAAAGTGCTGCATATCATGGTGAAGTTTAGCTCTTGCCTCCTGCATTTTGCCCTGATGGAACAAGTCGTTTAAAGCTTTAACATTGTAGTCAGGATGGAATAACTGAATTCCAAGTTTTGCGCCATTTTCATGACATGCGTCAGCAAGTCTTTTGAAGCTTTGAACCTGTTCAGATGAATAAAGCTTTGGTGTAGGAGAGAATGTTGGAAGTGGTGCAACATCTCCAATTACTATATATCCGACACCGCCTTTTGCGAGACGCTCGTAAAAACGAAAACTTTGTTCTCCAATTGAACCATCTTTTTCTTCATATCCTGTTGTAAGTGGTGGGAACATAATACGGTTTTTAAACTCAATATTTCCAACTTTTATAGGCTCTAATAATTTCATTGTTCATACTTCCTTTCAAATTGAGTATACTATTTAAGTGGTGTTAAAAACTCTAACATTAATTTGTCTAATTCTGCTCTTGCAAAAGCACTGGCAAAATTGTGGTTAGCGCCTTCAATTGTTTTATAATTGCATTTTCCATTGTAAAGTGACTCATATCTATGGCATGTTGCATCATCTACCAAATCATCTGCAGTTCCTCTTATAAGGAGGACTGGTCCGTTGTATCCTTCTGCTGACGAGAATGGCTCATAATTAAATAAATCATGATTAAAAGATGTTGGGAAAGTGAGTCCTTCAATATCGGCCTTGGTGATCCCCTTAGCTTCCATGGCTTCAGCACGATCCTTACATCCAAACCACATTCCAGCACCTGGACACATAAGCATGAGAGCATAAGGATTAACAATAGGAGCGGCAGTAGCAGCTGCGTATCCTCCCATACTCTGACCAGATAAGATAATCTTATCTGGATTGGCAAAATCTTGTGTTTTAGTCCAGTTTATAATATCCTCGATATCGTGTAGGATACCTGTAAAGGTCATGTCCTCGAATTCACCATCACTTTCACCATTTCCGTATAAATCAAAACGGACACTGGCAAATCCATGTTCAGCTAAGAATCTGGCTGTGTGCGTATAAATACTTTTGTAACCGCTTTTATTCCCTGTAAAGCCATGTACATTTACAATAGCAGGAAATCTTGTGCCATCTTCTGGAATGTTAACTATTCCGCGTAAGATGTGTCCATCACGGTTTGTGATTTCTACTTGTTTTGTCAATTTAAAATACCTCCATTTCTAATTTTATTCTGCAGTAGTAGCATTTCGCTTGTCAGCTAAATCCTGTAACATTTCAGCTGTTTTCTCTTTTGTAAGAGGGTAGATAAATTTTAATACCAGAACAGCTAATAAATATCCTACAACATATAAACCTGTATATGTTTTCCAAAGATGTCCTGAGAATGCTTCATTCTGGACAGCTTCATTAACCTGGAATCCAGCAATTGCAAGTGCAAAACTACTCATACTTCCTGATACAGCATTAGCAAGTTTACGGAAGAATGTATATGCCGAATATACAATTCCTTCATTACGTTTTCCTGTCTGAAGTTCTTGATAATCAATTGCATCATTTACAAGTGCCCAAACTAATACTTGGAAACCACTTACTCCAAGATAGCAGATTCCGTTGATGATAATAAAGAGAATAGGATTTTCAATTGGGAAGAAGAATAAAATAGCATAAACAACAACTGAGAAAGTTGCACTGTACATAATCCATTCTTTCTTTCCAAATTTCTTAGCAACAAATTTTGTGCCTACGAATGCAATAAGTGACCAGAGTACACTTAACATACCTGAAACTGCCATGATGGCAACATTTCCAAAATAATCGCGGAATAAATAAGTATTTAATCCGTTAACCATACCTGCTCCAACAATACCGATAAAGCTTGATAACATAACTCCGAGTAATGCTTTGTTTTTAGTAATATCTTTAATTACCTGGAAGTAGTTAAGCTTTTCTTTTTTCTCAACAACTGGCTCTGTAATAATACGCTCTTTACACCAATGAGATGTAAACATAAGACAGATTAATCCAATAACTGCACAGATTGCTGACATAATAAGGAAATGGCTAGGTACTGGCTGGTTATCTTTATATAAGAATACTGGTCCAGCAATAACGATAACTGTCATAAAAATTGTACCGCCAAGACTTCTGAAACGAGAAAGGTCAGTACGTTGGTTAACATCATCAGTCATTACACTTGAAAGACTACCAAATGGAACGCTGACACATGTGTACATAATTTCGTAAACAATATATGTAATGAACATATAAGCAATACGTGCACCATAAGCGAAATTGTATACGTTAACAAATCCTAATATACAGAGTACTGCAGTTGGAAAAGCAAAGAATTTAATCCAAGGAATAAATTTTCCTTTTCCTTTGTTTTTGTGGCTATCAACAAGTGCACCAATTAAAGGGTCATTTATAGCATCCCAAAACTTTGTAACAAGCATAAGGATTCCTACGTGTACTGGATTAACTTTTAATACCAGTGTATAAAAAATAGCAAGATACATGGCACGGAACTGCTCAGTACAGCAACATCCCAAATCGCCAAGAGTGTAACCAATTTTGTCCTTCATGGAAAAAGGTCTTGTTTCTTTCATGATAATTTACCTCCCAAATTTATATTGTTTTAGTAGCTACAATCTTATTATATTGTGGTTATGCTGATATCCATATACAAATATTGCTTGCAAACTACGAAAAATTGATATATTGTATATTTTGACGAAATGAACAAAAAATATAATAGGAAAGTGTACAAAATAGACATATGGAAAAGCAAGGCTACAAAATGGAATATTTGAAAATATTGGATAGTGCCCAGCGAAGCTTTGGGCAAAAGAAGAGCTATACAATTGTATTTATAGCTGGTGGGATAGGGCATATGCACCAGGAGGACGATAATATTGTATGTACTATGGAGGATTTGATATTTATTAAGCCAGGTAATAAAGTAAAACTTGAATATCGTAAAAATAAGTATCCTCTTGAAGTTTATGTTCTTTATATAGGTGGAGAACTTTTAAGGAAATTGTCAGATGAAGAAACAAGACTTGATGAAGCGTTTGATTTTGTTCCGTATCAAGTTAAGATTGTTCATTCTGAGACTGAATCGGCTATGCTTATAAAGAATATATCAAAAAAGCTCTATTCGATGAATAATGAGCCGCCTAAATTTGCCCACTCATTATACGAGAAAAGCCTATTAACTATGATTCTTGTACTTGCACTTCGCTCATCTGTTCAGGAGGATGTGCAGATTAAGACGAATAAGAAAAAGCACGTTGTAATGGATGATATTTTTATTTATATCAGAGAACATTTGACAGAAGATATCTCGTTGGAGCGCTTGGAAAATGAATTTTATATAAGCCGTTATCATATAGTAAGAGAGTTTAAAAAATTGACAGGTGAGACACCTCATTCATACATTGTAAAGAGCAAACTTGATTTATGCCGCCATTATATAGAGCAGGGGAAAAGTATTCATGAGGTATATGCGCTTGGTGGATTTGGAGGGTATAATCATTTTTTTAGAGCATTTAAGAAAGAATATGGTGTTACTCCAATGCAATATTACAAAGATTTAAAGATTGACAGGAATGAAAAGTAATGATTGTGTTTGTAGAATAAAGCAAATAAGGGGCTGTCGCTTTAACGATGCGACAGCCACAGCATTTTTAAAATTTTCAATTTGATGTGAATACTGTTCATTCATAAGTGATGAATGAATCATAAAATCCGCAGTTGCAATATTATTTGCAATCGGAATATCAAACACCTGTGCAATTCTAAGAAGAGCTTTAACATCTACATACATCCAATCTGTCATTTTTATCTATCATGCAAAAAATTGATATACAGTTCTTGACTTGAATATTTTGTATGCTGGCAATATACAACTTGGAAATTCTGGATTATTACATGAATTAGGATAGAATTGAGTTTCAAAACATACACCGCTTCGCTTATTATATATAGCACCATCTTTTCCTATTTGACCATTTAAATAATTTCCTGTATAAACCTGTAATCCACATAAATCAGAATAAACATCCATCCTGATTCCACTGTCTGCCCCATACAGTTTTGCAACTTTTCTCGTCTTTCTGTCATTTGGAAATATATAATTATGATCATAACCACCTGCAATTTTTATCTGTGAATTATCTGCATCTATATCTTTTCCTATCTGCTTACTTTTACGAAAATCAAATGGTGTATCACTAATATCTATAATTTCTCCTGTCGGAATCATATCATTACCAAGCTCTAGCATCTGTCCCGAATATATTTCCATATAGTGTTTAAGGATTGTACCAGAATTATGCCCATCTAAATTAAAATAACTATGATTTGTAGGATTTACAACCGTAGTCATATCACTAAGCATTTCATAATCAATTATAAATTCATTTTTATCCAACAGATACTTTATATCTTCTATTGTTACTTCTGCCCCTGCAATACGATTAGCATTTCTGCCTATATATGCACCAAAACCTGTATTCTGTTCATAATAATCCATCAGATTATCATAACCAAGTACAACATCTCGTTTTCTTCCATACTTATCAAGTACATAAATGGATAATACCAATGCTCCAAAATCAGATAATTCCACACTCATACCTTTATTGTTTACCAAGATATATCTATGTGCTTTTTTTCCTTCTTTCGTCACACCAAAAACTGTATTCCACATTTCAATTCACCTGTCCTTAAACGAAATATATTGTAAAACTATAATACTGCTAATTCTTTATAGTACAGACAAAAACCGTTTAAATGCAGCAAATCCCTTTTCTGTGCGTTTATATACACCTGCACATTCCAGAACTTGCACAAAACAATCTGCAATTTCCTTCTGAATAATACTCTCTATATTTTCTGTTGTAATATCATAAGAATCCAGCCATTCATCTACCCAGTCGGCATGAATTTTTATTTCCTCTATATCATGAATGTTTTTCCCTTCAATAATAGCTTTCGCAAGTATATCCATTTCTTTTTTCAACCTGGAAGGAAGTACTGCAAGCCCCATCACTTCTATCAATCCAATATTTTCTTTTTTAATGTGATGCAGTTTTTCCTCTGGATGATACACACCCCATGGTCTGTCCTCTGTCGTAATATTATTTCTGAGAACTAAATCCATTTCATATAAATTTCCATTCATGCGTGCAATTGGCGTAATTGTATTATGTGGTACTCCATCTGTTTCGCTAAAAATAAATGCCTCTTCATCCGTATACCCACGCCACTTTTGCAAAATATAGTCAGACACTTTTGCAAGTCTTCCAATGCTGTTTCCCTGCAATCTTATGACTGACAGTGGCCACTTAACACATCCAGCTGTCACATCTTCAAATCCTGCAATCTCAAACATATACTCATATGGAGCTTCTGCCATAGCAAAAGTATATGCTCCACCTTGAAAATGATCATGACTAAGAATTGAACCTCCTACTATCGGCAAATCCGCATTTGAGCCTAGTGTATAATGTGGAAACTGTCTTACAAAATCCAATAGCTTTACAAAAACAGCTTCATCAATCTTCATCGGTGTATGATTTGCATTAAACACAATACAGTGCTCGTTATAGTACACATAAGGCGAATACTGCATGTAATAATCTTGCCCATCTAGCTTTAGTGGAATAATTCTATGATTTTGCCTTGCCGGATGTGAGAGTGTTCCTGCATATCCCTCATTTTCTGCACATAACAAACATTTAGGATAATCATTCTTTGTTTGAGTTGCCGCTCTCGCTATGTCCCGTGGATCTTTTTCTGGTTTAGAAAGATTAATTGTAATATCTATCTTGCCATACTGTGTGTCTGCTTTCCATTTTTTATCTCTTGCAACTCTGTCCTTACGTATATAATTTGTATCCTGACTGAATTGATAATAGAAATCGGTTGCTTTTTTTGGATTTTTGACATATAAATCTGTAAATTTTGCTCTGACCACAGATGGTGCAGGTGTTAAAATCCCCATAATTTTAGTATCAAATAAATCCCTGTATACATTTGTATTTTCAGGTATAAATCCATGCTCCGCTGCATAATCAGTCATATCAGATAGAATTTCTGATAACTGTCTGATTGCTTTATCCGTCTGAGTATAACTGTCAAGTCTAAACAACTCTAAAAGTCTGTTAATCACATAAATTTTATCGTCTTCCTCAACCAATCCTTTTTCAATACCGTAACCTACTAATTCTGAAATAAGTTCATTCATGTTATACCTCCTAGTATCCGTCCGGATGATTTACATGCCATTTCCATGCTGTTGAAATAATCGTCTCAAGATCTGCATACTGCGGTTTCCACCCAAGCACTTTCCTTGCTTTTTCACTGGATGTCATAACACTTTTATGCCACCATATTTTCTTATTCTCAAGTCTTTACAAGAATCTTTACCAAATATTTTATCCATTTCGTATTTGTAATTCTCCACATATTCATTCTTCACAAACGCCTGTATGGTTCCAGCAAAACCTCCTCCATGTACCCTGCATACACCATTTTGTCCCAAAAACATTTCGCTTACAAATAATGCCAAAGATACATTCTGATTTTTTATATCCTGATTTGAGTAAACATTCTGCAGATATTTAAAAGAAGAATTGCCTGACGCTTTCACATCATCCAGAAATGCTCCTATATTTCCTGCTTTCAATGCACTTACTTCTTTTTGTACTCTTTTATTTTCATAGATAAAATGCAATGCCCTAAGGACACATCTGTCTCCAAGTTTTTTTCTTAAATCAGTAATATTATCCAATACATCATTTATAGATATGCCGCACAACACTTCTTTTCCAAAATATTTTGCAACCAGTTTCATTTCCTTTGGAATTGCTGCATATTCGTCTGTTAAATAAGCATGTGAACCTTTTGTATCTGTAATACATAACCTATAACCATACTTTTCCATATCAAAATCAATTTTTTCTACATATGGGCATTCTGGGTTGGCAAAATCAATATGAACAAGATTACCAATTGAACTTGCCATCTGATCCATCAGACCACAAGGCTTTCCGAAATAAACATTTTCAG
>OJSC01002543.1_pt1 | contig 14064 bp, 6 predicted proteins | sample 1599361 | NCBI WGS metagenome assembly OJSC01 (sample SAMN04168656, study PRJEB22393) | human gut metagenome | biome: human gut microbiome; feature: stool | host: Homo sapiens | collected 2014-03-17 | reverse complement strand
ATCTCCCAGCAATGGATGAATGCAAATACATTGCGCCCGATGAACTGTGTGGACGACCCCGCTTTTATGGGAAACTTCACCGACGAGAGCTCCTCTCCTTCCCAATTACTGACTTCCACCATAGCCGATGAACTGAAAGTAGCTACCCGCAACAAAGGTATGGTATATGCCATTGCCCCCTCGCGCGATGCAGCTATCCTTGCCGCCGGACACTCCGGAAACGGTGCGTTCTGGTTGAATGAAAACACCGGTAAGTGGTGCAGTACTACATATTACAGCGAATTCCCATGGTGGGTGAGCCAATACAATGAACGGCAATCACCCGATTTTCGCATCCGCGATATGGTGTGGGAACCGATACATCCTATAAATAGATATACGTTCCTGCCCGAATGGCGGGATCAACCCTTTAAATATAAGTTCGACAGCGAACGGATCAATAAATTCCGCCGGCTGATTACCAGTCCCTTCATCAATGATGAGGTAAACTTACTCACAGAGGAACTTCTGGAAAAGAGTACGATTGCCAAAGATGAGATACCGGACTTGCTGGCACTGACTTATTACGCAGGAAACTACAACCATAAGAGCACACAGGAGTGTGCCATGGAAATGCAGGATACTTATGTACGCTTGGACCGCAGCATCGGCTTCCTACTCGACCTCATCGACCGCAAAGTAGGCTTGCACAATGTCATTTTCTGCATTGCATCTACGGGATATGCCGACCCGGAAGCACCTGATTTGGGCCTGTACCGCATCCCGGGTGGGGAATTCTACCTGAACCGCTGCGCTACCTTGCTGAATATGTATCTCATGGCTACGTATGGCGAAGGACAATACGTAGAAACCTACTATAACCAGCAGATTTATCTTAACCATAAGTTAATAGAGAATAAGCAACTGAATTTAGCGGAGATACAAAATAAATCCGCCGACTTCCTGATACAGTTCAGCGGAGTGAATGAGGCTTATTCCGCCCATCGCTTATTATTAGGCCCCTGGTCGCCCCAGATTGAACTGGCACGCAACGGTTTCCATCGTAAACGTTCAGGTGACCTGCTGATAGACGTGTTGCCCGGCTGGACTATCGTGGAAGAAAATGTCACAGATAGCCGCGTAGTACGTCATGCAGATGTGCCTGCTCCACTCATCTTTCTGGGTGGTGGTATAAAACCCGAAACCATACGGGTTCCTGTCAATATTACCCGCATAGCCCCTACCCTGTCAAGTACGATGCGCATCCGCGCCCCGAACGCTTGTACAGCTACTCCACTGAACTTTTAAGCTGAAAACACATCTTACTTGGTAAATCAAGTGACATGTTAACGAAGTGAATCGAAAGTTGAGTGTTTTACTCAAAAAACAAGTCGTAAACTTCTCGTAAATCAGCATTTTAATGTAACTTTGTACCCGCATTTAAGGTAAAGTTACGCCTGAACTAATTAAGTAAATAATAATAAAAACAAATATATAATGGGATTTAATGAATTTTTAAGCTCGATTTTCGGCAATAAATCCGCACGCGACATGAAAGAAATTCAGCCGTGGGTGGAAAAAATCAAAGCCGCTTACCCGGAAGTTGCCAAACTCGATAACGACGCCCTACGCGCCAAGACGGAAGAACTGAAAACCTACATCCACAATTCGGCTACAGAGCAACGCGCTAAGGTAGAAGAACTAAAGGCAGGTATCGAAGCTATTGAACTGGAAAACCGTGAAGAGGTTTTCGCACAGATAGACAAACTGGAGAAAGAAATACTGGAATGCTACGAAAAAGCACTCGATGAAGTACTGCCTGTAGCTTTCTCCATCGTAAAAGAAACAGCAAAGCGCTTCTCTGAAAACGAAGAAATTGTAGTGACAGCTACTGAATTCGACCGTCATCTGGCTGCTACGAAGGACTTCGTACGTATTGAGGATGATAAGGCTATCTATCAGAATCACTGGTTGGCCGGTGGTGCGGAAGTTACCTGGAACATGGTACACTACGATGTACAGTTGTTCGGTGGTGTCGTTCTGCACAAAGGCAAGATTGCGGAAATGGCAACCGGTGAAGGTAAGACATTGGTGGCTACCCTCCCCGTATTCCTGAATGCACTGACCGGAAACGGTGTGCACGTGGTTACCGTGAATGATTATCTGGCAAAACGTGACTCCGAATGGATGGGTCCTCTTTATATGTTCCACGGTTTGAGCGTAGATTGCATCGACCGTCACCAGCCGAACTCCGACGCACGCCGCCAGGCATATCTGGCAGACATCACGTTCGGTACCAACAACGAATTCGGTTTCGACTACCTGCGTGACAATATGGCGATCAGCCCAAAAGACCTTGTACAGCGTCAGCACAACTACGCTATCGTCGATGAGGTCGACTCCGTATTGATCGATGACGCCCGTACTCCGCTGATTATCTCCGGTCCCGTGCCGAAAGGTGACGACCAACTGTTCGAGCAGCTCCGTCCGCTAGTAGAGCGTCTGGTAGAAGCACAGAAAGTATTGGCAACCAAGTACTTGTCTGAAGCAAAAAAACTGATCGCATCCAACGATAAGAAAGAAGTGGAAGAAGGATTCCTCGCCCTGTACCGCAGCCACAAATGTTTGCCGAAGAACAAAGCATTGATTAAGTTCCTGAGTGAACAGGGCATTAAAGCCGGTATGCTGAAGACGGAAGAAATCTACATGGAGCAGAACAACAAGCGTATGCACGAAGTGACGGAACCGTTGTACTTCGTCATTGATGAAAAGCTGAACAGTGTAGACCTGACCGATAAAGGTATCGACCTGATCACCGGTAACTCCGAAGACCCGACATTGTTCGTTCTTCCGGACATTGCCGCAGAACTCTCGGAATTGGAGAATATGAACCTGACCAACGAACAGTTGTTGGAGAAAAAGGACGAACTGCTTACAAACTACGCTATTAAATCGGAACGTGTACATACTATCAACCAATTGTTGAAGGCTTACACCATGTTCGAGAAAGACGACGAATACGTAGTGATCGACGGACAGGTGAAGATTGTAGACGAACAGACCGGACGTATCATGGAAGGCCGCCGTTACTCTGACGGATTGCACCAGGCTATCGAAGCCAAAGAAGGCGTGAAAGTGGAAGCTGCCACACAGACTTTTGCTACGATTACTCTGCAGAACTACTTCCGTATGTATCACAAGCTATCCGGTATGACCGGTACAGCCGAAACGGAAGCCGGCGAACTCTGGGACATCTACAAACTGGATGTGGTAGTGATCCCGACCAACCGCCCGATTGCCCGTAAAGATATGAACGACCGCGTCTACAAGACGAAACGTGAAAAATATAAAGCCGTAATCGAAGAAATCGAACAACTGGTGAACGCCGGACGCCCGGTATTGGTAGGTACTACTTCGGTAGAAATCTCCGAAATGCTGAGCAAGATGTTGACCATGCGCAAGATCGAACACAAGGTGCTGAATGCGAAGTTACACCAGAAAGAAGCTGATATTGTTGCTACTGCCGGTTTGAGCGGAACAGTTACCATTGCCACCAACATGGCCGGTCGTGGTACCGACATCAAGCTAAGCCCGGAAGTGAAAGCCGCAGGCGGTTTGGCAATCATCGGTACGGAACGCCACGAATCCCGCCGTGTAGACCGCCAGTTGCGTGGTCGTGCAGGACGTCAGGGCGACCCGGGTTCTTCTGTATTCTTCGTGTCACTGGAAGACGACTTGATGCGTCTGTTCTCCTCCGACCGTATCGCCAGCGTAATGGACAGGCTCGGTTTCCAGGAAGGTGAAATGATTGAGCACAAGATGATTTCCAACTCTATCGAACGTGCACAGAAGAAGGTAGAAGAAAACAACTTCGGTATCCGTAAACGCCTGTTGGAATATGACGACGTGATGAACAAGCAACGTACGGTTGTCTATACGAAACGCCGCCATGCTTTAATGGGCGAACGTATCGGTATGGATATTGTGAACATGATTTGGGACCGTTGCGCCAACGCTATCGAGAACAACGACTACGAAGGTTGCCAAATGGAACTGCTTCAGACGTTGGCTATGGAAACTCCGTTCACCGAAGAAGAATTCCGCAACGAGAAGAAAGAGAAACTGGCTGAAAAGACATTCGGCATTGCCATGGAGAACTTCAAACGTAAGACTGAACGCCTGGCACAGATTGCCAATCCGGTTATCAAACAGGTATATGAGAACCAGGGACACATGTACGAGAACATCCTGATTCCTATCACGGACGGTAAACGTATGTACAATATCTCTTGTAACCTGAAAGCTGCTTACGAATCCGAATCCAAAGAGGTAGTAAAAGCATTTGAAAAGTCAATCCTGCTGCACGTTATCGACGAAGCATGGAAAGAGAACCTGCGCGAACTGGATGAGCTGAAACACTCTGTACAGAATGCAAGCTACGAGCAGAAAGACCCGTTATTGATTTACAAACTGGAATCTGTAACGTTGTTTGACTCAATGGTGAATAAGATTAACAATCAGACTGTTTCTATCTTGATGCGCGGACAAATTCCTGTACAGGAAGCTCCGGATGAACAGGCTGCCCGTCGCGTAGAAGTACGCCAGGCTGCACCGGAACAGCGTCAGGACATGAGCAAGTATCGTGAGAACAAGCAGGACCTGAGTGATCCGAATCAGCAGGCTGCTGCCAGTCAGGATACGCGCGAGCAACAGAGACGTGAACCGATTCGTGCCGAAAAGACTGTAGGACGTAATGATCCCTGTCCATGCGGAAGCGGCAAGAAGTATAAAAACTGTCACGGAAAGAACGTTTGATAAAGAAGAGTTCAAGTAGTTAATTAGTCCTAACTACTTTACTAAATAATAAAGGCTGCCTGACAAGTCAGTAGTATCTGCAATTCCCCTCCTTCGGGAAGAAGGGTTGGCTGAAAGCCGGGGTGGTAGGTGGATACACAATGCTGATAATAATAGGCTTATATATTCACCTACCACCTCCCCCTACGGGGACTCCTCCTTCCCGAAGGAGGAGAGTTTTAGATACTATCGACTTGTCAGGCGGCCTCTTTCTTTTATTCGTGTAAAATAGTACTTTTGTTCAAACTACTAAATGAATCAAACTATGGCAAAATCTTATTCACTGGCATTCATCTCTCTGTTCCTGTTGCTATTCAACAGTTGCCAGAGCATCGAACAGATTTCCATTGATTATCTGCAACCCGCCGACTTGAGTTTTCCACCCCAGCTCCGAAAGGTAGCTGTTGTGAATAACACCAGCGATGCACCGGATAACAAATTGATTACAGAAGTACAGAAAACGAAGGAAAACGTTCCGGAAGTAAGTCGCGCCACAGCCTATGCCAACGGTGATCCCAAGATTGCTGCCGAATCATTGGCAGAAGAAATAGCCCACCAGAATTACTTTGATGAAGTTGTCATTTGTGACTCCGCCTTACGTGCCAATGACAAGTTAGCGCGTGAAAATATGCTAAGTCAAGAGGAAGTCAGCCAGTTAGCTTCCGATTTAGGAGTTGATTTTATTATTGCATTAGAGAATCTGCAATTCAAAGCAACCAAGACCATTCGTTATCTACCCGATTTCAATTGTTATCAGGGAGCTATGGATGTAAAAGTATATCCCACAGTACGGGTTTATGTGCCGGGACGAAGCAAGCCCATGACCACCCTTCACCCTAATGACAGTATCTTTTGGGAAGATTTCGGAGGTTCGGTCACAGAAGCGGCTGCCCGTATCATCCCCGAAAGGGAAATGTTGAAAGAAGCTGCGGAATTTGCAGGAACAGTTCCGGTAAAGCATCTGGTTCCGATATGGAAAACGGGAAAACGGTATTTATACACCGGCGGTTCGGTTCAGATGCGCGATGCAGCTATCTACGTCCGCGAAAATTCATGGGATAATGCATTCGAACTTTGGCATCAGGCTTTCGAAGGAACCAAGAACACAAAGAAGCAGATGAGGGCCGCCTTCAATATTGCCGTGTATTATGAGACGAAAGATAGTCTGTCTCAAGCAGTGAAATGGGCGGAAAAGGCACAGCAACTAGCCAAGAAGATAGAGAAAAAGAATGTTGTCAACAATGTCAAAGCGAGTATTGACGATGTGCCGAATTATTACCTCACCAGCCTCTATTTGGCCGAATTGAAGGAGAGAAATGCTCAAATATCCAAATTAAAGATGCAAATGAGCCGATTTAATGATGATTTTTAAGGAAATCATGTATCAAATCTTATTTTTTTTATACCTTTGAACTGACAAAAAGAAGGAACCTATGAAACTGAGCCAACAATCATTATCTATCATCGAATCGGCTATCCAAAAGGCAGTCGGCAAATATGTATGCAATTGTGAACAGACAGTCGTAACCGATATTCATCTGCAACCGGACCAGACGTCAGGGCAACTGAATATTTACAACGATGATGATGAAGAACTAGCAAACGTCATGGTGGAAGAATGGGCAACATACGACGGCGATGATTTCCTCGAAAATATCGAGCCCGGCTTACGTAGTATCCTTTGCAGAATGAAAGATGCAGGTGACTTCGACAAAGTGACTATCCTGAAACCTTATTCGTTTGTACTGGTAGATGAGGACAAAGAAACGGTAACTGAACTATTGTTGGTAGACGACGATACGATGCTGGTGAATGACGAGCTACTGAAAGGATTGGATAAAGAGTTGGATGATTTTCTGAAAGAGTTGCTGGAAAAGTAAAATCTAATATATGGCAATAAAAAAGATTCTGTCAGTAGCTTCTTTTTTACTTCTGCTTATACAGACCTATGCGAACACGGCTTATTTTAAACACTTAAGTGTACAGGATGGCTTGTCGCAGGTCAATATAATATCCATTTATCAAGATGAGACGGGAGCATTATGGTTTGGTTCTTTTGAAGGAATCAACCGATATAATGGACAGTCCGTCACTGTATTTCACCCTTCCCAAGACAACATAGGTCTGACCGAGAATGAAATAATGGCCATTTGCGGCAACAAAAAAGGGAATGTATACATACAGGCACTGCATGACTTGGTGTGCTACAATACCCGCACACAACAGTTTCATAAATTACGCGCAAATAATGTCTCCAACATATACTACAAGAACGATACGCTTTGGATTGCCGGGCGTAACAAACTGGAATTCAGGGTAGAAGGAGACTCTACTATCCGCCTGCTCACCACTTTCAAAGAAAACATAAGAGTTTCTTCACCTATCTGCTGCACTGATGACGGATATATATACATAGGTATGAACAAGGGACTTCTACGAATCGACCGTGCACAACCCGAACGCCAACACTCTCTCCTGCCCGACATCAAAGTGCAAAGTCTTTATCAGGATTCTCAAAAGAACTTATGGATATGTACCTCCCGCCAGGGAGTGTATCGGCTGGCTCCCGACGGTTCTATCCTCAACTTCCGCAACCTTCCCGATAATACCAACTCATTATCGAACAACGATGTGCGCTGTGCTATCGAAGATGACTTAGGAAATCTGTGGTTCGGCACATTTTATGGACTGAATAAATACAACCCGTCAACACAAGTATGGGAGAATCATGTTCATCAGAATAACATATCCCACAGTTTGAGCCACTCATCCGTTTTCGCTCTCTACAAAGATACGCAAGGAGGAATCTGGATAGGGACTTATTTCGGAGGTGTCAACTACTACAACCCCACCGATGATCATACCAGCTACTACGAAGCCAATCCTGATATGCCTCATGCACTCAGCTTCCCCGTTGTAGGTAAAATGCAGGAAGATGCCGAACATAATTTATGGATATGTACCGAAGGAGGAGGACTGAATTTCTTAGACCGGCAAACCCGGCAATTCACCCGATACGTCCACAACAAGGGAGGCTTGTCCGGAATCGGGCACAATAATCTGAAATGTATCTGGCTGCGCAAAGAAACCGGGCAATTGTATATCGGTACGCATACAGGGGGACTCACAATCTTTGACACTCGAAAGAAAACGGCACATACACTCAAAAATAGCCCCGACAAAGCCAACTCTTTACCCAGCAATGTGATAAATGACTTACAACCCTATAAAGGAAAACTCGTCCTGTCTACCCAAGCAGGAATCGTTGCCATGAATCCGGAAACGGAGACTTTCGAGCCGTTATCCCCCCTGCCCGACGTCCGGAGTCTTATAGAGAACTATATTTATGTAACATTTCATATCGACCGGAATGACAATATCTGGTTAGCCAACGGCAACGGCGGAATAACCCGGGTGAACCTGTTGACAGGAAAAAGACAGAATTACCGGCATGACCTCAAAAAAGAACACAACATCGGACGCTTCAAAGTGCTACATATCTTCGAGAACCATTTAGGCGAATTATTCTTCAGTACGGCAGGTTCCGGGTTATTCAAATATGAACCGGAAACAGATTCTTTCTTCCGCTTCGCCATGGAGGACAATCTTCTAATGAGTAATTATTGCTATTATGTCGCCGAATCGCCTTCACATGAATTGTTCGTACTCCACAACCGGGGAATCTCCTGCCTGAATTCTGAAAAAAAGGAACTCACATATACATACGTTATTCCATATATGAGTTTCGGACAAGGCTCATGTATCTATTTTACTCAAAGCGGAGAATTATTCCTCGGAGGAACCAACGGCTTGGTTTCTCTGCCGGGAATACAGAATCTCCCCACATCGAATGATCATCAATTCTACTTCGACCAACTGATTATCAACAATAAAGTGATACAACCCGGAGATGAGTCACACATCTTGTCACAAACGATGCCTTATACGGAATCTATCAAGTTGGCACACAATCAGAACAGTCTTATCCTGGAAATAGCCACCTCCAATTATACACAAAACAAGTACAAATATGAATACCAATTGGAAGGTTTCGACCGGACATGGCTTCCGCTACACTCCCCGAAAATAGTATATACCAACCTCGATCCGGGACATTATAAACTGACTGTACGCGAGAAAAACGATTCGCAAACGATCTGTGGTGAACGTTCGCTTCACATCTATATCCGTCCCCCTTTCTATGCTAATCTTTATGCCTATTTATTATATATACTGATTCTCTGTCTTGTACTGTATGCTATCGTCCGTTTTAACACCCGGCAAGCTAAACTAAAAGCATCATTGGAATTTGAGAAGAAAGAAAAAGAAAGAATCAAAGAAATGAACCAGGTCAAGCTGCGTTTCTTCACAAATATCTCACATGAATTCCGTACTCCACTAACGCTTATCATCGGACAAATAGAGAACTTATTGCAATTAAACAAGCTCTCTCCCTCCATGTACAACCGTCTGCTGCGTATTTACAAGAACGCCAGCCACATGCGCACGCTCATCTCCGAGCTGTTGGATTTCCGTAAACAAGAACAGGGTTATCTGAAACTGAAGGTGGAATGCCGTGATATTGTCGCCTTCACCAAGGAAGTTTACATGTCATTCTATGAATACGCACTCAAGCATCACATCGCATATCGTTTCGAGACGTCCGAAGCGAGCATTAATCTGTGGTTCGACCCGGTGCAGATGCAGAAAGTTATCATCAACCTGCTATCCAACGCTTTCAAATATACTCCCGCAGAAGGAAATATCACAGTCAGTATCCGCATGCACTCCCAACAGGTATTGCTCCAAATCAAGGATAGCGGAACCGGTATCCCACAGGAGTCAATCCACAAAATATTCGACCAATTCTATCAGATAGACGGACAAAGATCCAATTTATCTTTGGGAACGGGTATCGGACTGACCTTGAGCAAAAATATCGTGGAATTGCATAAAGGAAATATCCGTGTAGAAAGTAAAGTGGATGAAGGAAGCTGTTTTACCGTAATCCTGAAAACAGGCAACAGCCATTTTAAAGCGGACGAGCTACAAACGGAAAATACATCGGCATGCATGATTAGTACGGAACTGATTCCACTGGAGGAGCTGCCATTGGAAGAAGAGACGGCAGAACATGCACTCACAGAAAAGCCGGTCATACTAATCGTAGAGGACAACGACGATATCCTCGAAATGCTGAAGGAAATATTTTATCCCATTTATGAAGTACACACCGCCGGAAACGGAAAAGAGGGATTTGAACAGGCGTTGACAATACAGCCGGATATTGTACTAAGCGATGTCATGATGCCCGAAATGTCCGGAAAGGAAATGTGTTATAAGATAAAGAACACGGTTAACCTGTCACATATACCTGTCGTACTATTGACTGCGCAGACATCTGTGGAATATACGATAGAAGGATATATGTATGAAGCGGACGACTATATCACGAAGCCGTTTAACGTAAAACTGCTCGTCTCACGCTGCAACAATCTGGTGAAAAGCCGAAGAAAGCTGATTGAGAAGTTCAGAAATCAACAGCCGGCCACTGTGACGGATATTGCCGTCAACCAAGCCGACCGGGAACTTATCAAGAAAGCGACAGAAATCATTTCCAACAACTTTGAAAACCCGGAGTTCAATATGAATGTGCTTGCCGCCGAACTGGGATTGGGACGCAACAAGCTATATACACGTATGAAAGAGATCACCGGCCTGACTCCTAACGAATTTACGCTTAAAATGAAACTCGACGAGAGTATGCGCCTGCTCAAAAACAACCCGGAACTGAATATCTCCGAAATATCCGACCGATTAGGGTTCTCAACGACCCAATATTTCAGCAAATGTTTCAAATCCGTCTTCGGAATGGCACCGCTTACATTCCGAAAGTCCAATCCCGCCGCACCGGATACGTCTGTCTAATCCGATAAAACATGATTTATCTTTCCCGAGGACAATAACACAGGATATTCGGGACAATTTTGTATGTCCTCTAAGCAATAAATACGTAATCTTTGCACCATTAACTAACAAAAACCTAAAAATATATGAAGCTAGTATCCATTCTATCTTTTTACTTATTGTCAACCTTTTCTACTCTGTACGGCAAAGGTGATAATAAAATAATAACCCATTCTTTCGACCGGGCAGAGCAGCAATATACTGCCATGCTGAAGGCCTTACCCGAACCAACCGCTTATCCGCGTACTACCGATAACAACGGAAAGTTGCGTACCACTCCACTCAATGACTGGACGGAAGGCTTTTATCCCGGCAGCCTTTGGTATATCTACGAGAACAATAAGCAAAATACATGGAAACAGGAAGCAATCCGCTGGACAGAAGCCTTGGAACCGCTAAAGAAACAGAAAGGACACCATGACATCGGCTTCCTTATTTATTGCAGCTTCGGCAATGCATACCGCCTTACAAAAAAGGAAGAATACAAACAGATCATCATAGAAGCAGCAAACTCACTCTGCACGCGTTTCAGCCCGAAGACAGGGTGTATCAAATCATGGAATTACCGGAAATCATGGAATGGTAAAGACGAATGGTTCTACCCCGTTATCATCGACAATATGATGAATCTGGAATTACTTTATTTCGCCAGCAAAGTGACCGGTGACCCGCATTATGCAGAAATAGCCAATTCGCACGCTATCACCACCGCGCGGGAACAATTCCGTGAAGATTACAGTAATTATCATGTAGTCAACTACGACCCGGAAACCGGAAAAGTACTCCACAAACAAACCTGTCAGGGATTCTCCGACAATTCCGCCTGGGCACGCGGACAAGCATGGGCCATTTACGGATACACAATGGCTTATAGAGAAACAAAGAAACCCGAGTTTCTGGAAATGGCACAGCGCACCGCCGAATTCTGGCTCAACCACTCCAATCTGCCCGAAGACATGGTACCCTACTGGGATTTCAATGCCGGACAGGAAGGCTATGTCCCCGAATGGGAGTATGACGCAAACGACTTCAAAGAGATACCAAGAGACGCCTCAGCCGCAGCTATCACAGCTTCCGCCCTACTTGAACTTTATCAATATGTAGATAAGAAAACTGGAAAAAGATATTACCAGGCAGCAGTGAAAACGTTAAAATCATTGGCTTCGCCAAGTTATCTGGCTGCCCAAGGAACCAACGGCAACTTTCTCTTAAAACATTGTGTAGGAAGTATCCCGCACAAAAACGAAATTGACGTACCGTTGGTATATGCCGATTACTACTTCTTGGAAGCACTGCACAGATATAAGAATTCAAAAGGTATAAAGTAAGCTTTTTGACAGAATATTAGAATAATAACTTAACACAGAAAGAAGGTTGGTCCCCCTATCCACCCTTCTTCCACAAAAGAGGCCGGAAATGTCATCACTTCCGGCCTCTTTTACGTTTATCCCCACAAAATTAAGCATATACAATTGTACCCCATGACAATTTTACCCTACTTTCGGTACAATCTTCCTAGGTAACCTACCTTCAAATACACAATCTTTGCACTATCATAATCCTCCGAAAAGAATCATAATTATAAAACATACTTATAACTAATTTTTAAATTATAAACTTATGAAGAACAGCACTCAACGAACGTCATGCGTTCACAACTCAAAAAAGAGTGGTTCATTATCCGGAATAATGCAACTCTCAATGGCGATACTATTTGCTTTTAGTATCACGACACAGGCGGAAGCCATAGAATATCCGTCTGCAAAAGTACAGACTGCAATCAACCAGCAAAGTAAAATCAAGATTACAGGTACAGTTGTTGATCAGGCAGGAATTCCTATTATCGGTGCTAACATAACCGTTAAAAACCAAACCGGTACCGGAACGATCACCGATATCGACGGCCGGTTCACATTCGAAGTCCCCGCCAATTCTACCCTTTCGATATCCTATATCGGATACAAGAATCAGGAAATAAGAATCACAAGCAGCAAACCACTTACCATTAAACTCCAAGACGATGCCGAAGTCTTAGATGAAGTTGTAGTAACAGCTTTGGGTATCAAAAGAGAGGAAAAGGCGTTGGGGTATGCCGTACAGAAAGTTAGCGGCGACCAACTGACCACCATAAAAAGCGTAGATGTGACTTCCGGACTGAACGGTAAAATTGCCGGATTGAAGGTAGAAAACAGTACGGAATTCAATGAAGCCCCCAATCTAAAGCTGCGCGGTGAAAACCCGCTAATTGTTATTGACGGGGTGCCTTACAAAAATATGTCGCTACGGGATATCGCTTCGGATGATATAGAATCCATTGATGTACTGAAAGGGGCTACGGCTTCCGCCTTGTATGGTGCGCGGGGTGGTTCGGGTGCCGTCATGATTACCACCAAAAGAGGAAAAGAAGAAGGGTTGCAGGTAACCGTAAACAGCAGTACGATGTTCAATGCCGGATATCTAAAATTGCCGGAAGTACAAACATCTTACAGTTCGGGAAAAAATGGTATATACAATGATAACTCCAGCTATGTATGGGGAGCCAAGCTGGACGTCGGCAATGAAGCCATGCAATACAACCCGTATACTCAAGAACGGGAAATGACAGAACTGACTTCCAGAGGGAAAAATAACCTGAAAAACTTCCAGGAACTGAGTTTCATCACCAACAACAACGTAAGCGTCACTCAGAAAGGTAAATATGGAAGTATCCGTACCTCATTGACACACGTCTACAACAAAGGCCAATGGCCCAACGAGAAATTAAACAAAATAACCTATACCGTATCAGGAGATATGAAATATAAAAAATTCAGTTCCGAGGCCGGAATCACTTACAACAAGAGATTCTATCCCAATATGGGCGGATCGGCCTATCACGGTACAGGCTATATTTACAATCTTCTGGTATGGTCGGGCAGTGAATACGATATACGGGATTATAAGAATTACTGGCGAATAAAAGACGAACAATCCAATTGGTGGGACCGGGGCGGTTGGTATGACAACCCTTATTATATAGCCAACGAGTTAACGAGTTCGGACAATTATGATGTAGTCAATGCCTTTGTCAATGCTTCTTATGATATTACTTCCTGGTTGAAGCTATCCCTGCGTTCGGGTGCTGATATGTATACGGAAAAAAGCGAAACAAAAGCTCCGGTAGGTTCCGTGACCGGCAAAGGAGAGAAGAAAGGATATTATTCTGTCTATCAAAAAAGAGGATTCAGTACCAATAATTCTAAAATCTTCCCATAAGGGATTCCT
>OJSC01002521.1_pt1 | contig 14220 bp, 7 predicted proteins | sample 1599361 | NCBI WGS metagenome assembly OJSC01 (sample SAMN04168656, study PRJEB22393) | human gut metagenome | biome: human gut microbiome; feature: stool | host: Homo sapiens | collected 2014-03-17 | reverse complement strand
TTGGAGACGCCCAGGGAGATGGCCTTCTTGATCTGATCCTCGGGGATGCCGGTGCCACCGTGCAGGACGAGGGGCAGGTCGCCGGTCTCGGCCTTGATCTCGCCCAGACGCTCGAAGGAAAGGCCAGCCCAGTCGGCAGGGTACACGCCGTGGATGTTGCCGATACCGCATGCGAGGAAGTCGACGCCCAGGTCAGCAATCTGCTTGCACTCAGCAGGATCAGCGAGCTCGCCGCTGGAGGTCACGCCGTCCTCGGTGCCACCGATGCCGCCGACCTCGGCCTCGATGGACATGCCCTTGGAGTGGGCAAGCTCAACGAGCTCCTTGGTGCGGTCGAGGTTAAGCTGGAAGGTCTCCTCGTGAGAGCCGTCATACATGATGGACGTAAAGCCGGCCTCGATGCACTTGAAGCAGTCCTCGTAAGAACCGTGATCGAGGTGAAGGGCGACGGGAACGGTAACGCCCGTGGCCTCGACGGCAGCCTTGACCATGTCGGCGCAGACCTTGAAACCGCCCATCCACTTAGCGGCACCAGCGGTGCACTGAAGGATCAGCGGAGACTTGGCCTCCTCGGCGGCCTGGAGAATAGCCAGGGTCCACTCGAGGTTGTTGGTGTTGAAGGCACCGAGACCGTACTTGCCGGCCTCGGCCTTCTTGAGCATGTCTGCTGCGTTGACGAGCATAAAAGAAACCTCCTGTAAGGTTGCTCCGATAACGCCTGAGATTTTACCACGACATACCCGAGCATAAACGTTCGTTTGTTCACGAATACCATCAGATTGGACAAATTTTGACCGTTTGCCCCACAGAATCGACCCACTGGGGAAAATATCTTGACGATTGACCGGTCTTCGTGGTTCGAAAGACGGCTTCGAGCCTACATCTGCATAAACGGGTTCTGCATAAGTTCGCGCGCCATCGTGGTCGAATCGCCATGGCCCGTCAAGCAAACGGTATCGGGCGGAAGCGTCTTGGCAAGTTTGGAGAGCGAGCGCATAATCGCCGCCTCGTCACCGCCGGAAAGATCGGTACGACCGTGACTGCCCGGGAAAAGCGTGTCGCCCACAAAGGCGATGTTCCCCTGCTCGGTCGCGGCGAACAGGACGATGCCGCCCGGCGTATGCCCCGGCGTCTCGATCACCTGCAGGCAGACGTCGCCCACCTCGATTGTATCGCCCTCGGCAAGCAAACGCGTCGGCTCACCCGGATCGGGCGTCTCGATACCCCACATGGTGCGCTGCTCCTCGATATTTGCGCGAGGTACCGTCACGTCCTTAGCGCACAACTCATATAGCGCGCCGTCGCCAACGACAGCTCGAACCCCGGCAACCCCGCCAACATGGTCGGCATGACCGTGCGTGCAGACAGAGCCGAGTACGCGCACCTCAGGATGCGCGGTGCGGATATGCTCCACAAGACGCTCGCCCTCCCACGCCGGATCGACGATTAAGCACTCGTCATTCGAAATCACGGCGTAACTGTTGGTCTGAATGGGGCCGTTGACGAGCGCCTCAATCGAAGCCGAACCTCGGGGTGTCAGGTCCAAAGTCATATCGCCCATGCGCATACCCTCCTTCTAAAATACGTTCGAGGCACCAAACGATGCCTCGAACGTAACCAATATCTATGATGCTGAGAGGCTCTCGCACCTACACACGACGCTTGAGCTGAGCTCCGCCTTCGCCGGGCATAAGACGGCGAGCGTCGTAGACCGAATCGACACTGCTGATGGAAGCCAGCAGCGGATCCAGACCGCTCGCGTCCGAGATCTCGACCATAAAGCGCAGGGTTGCAATACCCTCGCGGTTGGTCGACGTGGCGGCAGAAAGGATATTGCCACCCGCATCGCCAATGGCAATGGTGACATCCTTGAGCAGGCCCATGCGGTCCAGGCACTCGACCACGATCTCGACCTGGAAGAGGGTGTCGGCAGCGCCGTCCCACTCCACATCGATCATGCGCTCGGGATGTTCCATAAGACCCTTGACGTTAGGGCAGTTGGCACGATGCACCGAAACGCCACGACCGCGCGTAATGAAGCCGACGATGTCGTCGCCCGTCACGGGGTTGCAGCAATGAGCCAGACGGACCAGCAGGCCGCTGTTGCTCTCGCCCTTGACGATAATGCCGTTACTGGCGCTCTTGCCGTGCTTTTGCGGCTTGCGATTGGAGCCGCGAGCGGGCTGCTTCACGACCTCGGCGATAGCCTCGGCCTTGGTGAGCTGTTCCTCGGGCTTGGGGTCCAAGATTTGCCCGACCTTATTGCCCACAGCACGCGGGGCAACCTTGCCGGCGCCGACGGCGGCAAACAGGTCCTCGAGCTGCTTGAAGTTAAACTGCTCCGCCACGGCGTTGAGTGCACGCGTCGAACGCGGCGTAGAAATGCCATAGCCACGCTTACGCAGGTCCTTGGCCAGCATATCGCGACCGGTAGCAGCGTCGTCGTCCTTGGTCGCGGCGGCAAAGTAGCGACGGATCTTGGACTTGGCCGAAGGCGTCTTGACGATCTTGAGCCAATCACGCGACGGCTTGGAACTCTTGTTAGTCAGGATTTCAACGCGGTCGCCCGTCTTGATCTCGTGCGTGAGCGGGGCCACCGCACCGTTGATCTTAGCGCCGACGCAGTGGTTTCCCACCTCGGTGTGAACGGCGTAGGCAAAGTCGAGCGGCGTGGAGCCGGCACGAAGCGCCATGACCTCGCCCTTGGGCGTAAAGACGAAGATCTCCTGATCGAACAGATCGACCTTCAGCGAGTGCAGGTATTCCTTGGCATCGGTGATCTCGTCGGAAGCCGCCCAATCGAGCGAATGCTTGAGCCAGTTGATCTGGTCGTCCAAACGTTGAGCGTCATTGGTCTTGGAAGCAGACGATCCGCCCGACTTCTTATATAGCCAGTGGGCGGCAATGCCGTACTCGGCCTGCTCATGCATCTCGTAGGTTCGAATCTGAATCTCGAGCGGACGAGCCGTAGGGCCGATGACCGTCGTATGGAGCGACTGGTAGTTATTGACCTTGGGCATGGCGATATAGTCTTTAAAGCGACCGGGCATGGGGTGCCACAGCGTATGCACTGCACCGAGCGTGGAGTAGCAATCGCGCACCGAATGCGTGATGACGCGCAGTGCCACCAGGTCGTAGATCTCGGAGAATTCCTTGCCCTTGCGCTTCATCTTTTGGTAGATGGACCAATAGTGCTTGGAACGGCCGTTGATCTGGAAGCCTTCCAGGCCAATGCGGTTGAGCTCGTCGGTGAGTGTCTTGATGGTCTCGGCCAGATAGCGCTCACGGACCTCGCGCGACTCCGCCACCATGCGCGCGATGCGCTGGTAGGCATCGGGCTCCAGGTAGAAGAAGGACAGGTCCTCGAGCTCCCACTTAATAGAGCTCATGCCCAGGCGGTCGGCCAAGGGCGCGTACACGTCCATGGTCTCGCGAGCCTTAAACAGGCGACGATCCTCGCGCAGGGCTGCCAGCGTACGCATGTTGTGCAGACGGTCGGCAAGTTTAACGATGATGACGCGAATGTCCTTGGACATGGCGAGGAACATCTTGCGCAGCGTGAGCGCCTGCTTCTCGTCCATGCTGTCGACTTCGATGTTGGTGAGCTTGGTCACGCCATCGACGAGCTCGGCCACCGTATCGCCAAACAGGCCGGAAACATCGGCGAGCGAGGTCTCGGTGTCCTCGACGGTATCGTGCAGCAGCGCGGCGCACACCACGTCACAATCCATCTTGAGATCGGCCAGAATGATAGCCACCTCGACAGGATGGTTAATGTACATCTCGCCCGAGCGGCGCTTTTGGTTGCAGTGCTTCTCGGCGGCAAAGCAGTAGGCCTGCTCAACCTTAGAAAAGTCGTCCTCATTCATATATTTGAGGCACAGGCGCTCCAGCTTGTCGTAGCTGTCCGCCATAATCTCGGGCGGCAGCTCATCGGCATGCTTATAGTGCTCCATCTCCGAAAACGGCTGGAGGGTGGAATCATGGGCGGTACGGGCTGCGGCATCCATCGAGGTCCCCTTCCCCTAGGCCCGCGGTACGATCGGGCGGTTAACTTTGGCTAGCATATCAGAAGCGCACGAATCGAGCGCCCAACTCCGGAAAGCCGAAAACTCCATGCGCGAGCGCAAACCCTCCAAATAGCGAATTGACCTGCTCAATTGCACGCGGCCGGGGTTTTCGGCCATCGCAATGCGACGGGTGTCGTCAAACCCCGAAACTCGACAGAAACCAAGCTCTTCGAAGATTCCCAGGCCGCTTTCCACCGAACGCTCGTCGACCGGCGTGCGAGCATCGATGGCAAGGCACATCTGCGCGATGTCGATATCGCTCGCGCTAAAGGAATCGTCCCCGGTTTTGCCGCGGTTGGAGCGCCACATGGTCTGCAGCGCGCGATAGAGCGTGACGAGCTCGTCGCGCTCGGGCGCATAGCAGTCGAGCAGGCGCTCGTTAATGCGGGCGTCGCGCGACGAATAGAGCAGATGGATCACGGCGGGCTGGCCATCGCGGCCGGCACGTCCGCTCATCTGGTTGAACTCGATGGCGCCAAACGGCATGTGGTAGAGCACGACATGGCGGATATCGGGCAGGTTGACACCCTCGCCAAAGGCGGAGGTCGAAACGATGCAGCTGAGGCTTCCGTCTCGGAATGCTTCCTCCACGCGACGGCGATCAGAACGCGCAAGCCCCGCGTTATAGAACGCGATATGGGTTGCGCAATCGGGCACGCGCTTGCGCAACGTCTTGGCGAGCGCCACGGACTGGTCGCGCGAATTGACGTAGATGACGGTCTTTTCCCCCGTCGCCACAATCGACACCAAACGGTTCTCGCGACTTGCAAGATCACGGTCGTCCTCGAGCCGCAGGTTCTCGCGCACCGTCTCATCGACCACCGTGCGAGTGATCGGCAGCATGCGGGCAAGCTCGGCCACGACCGGAGCCGTCGCGGTGGCCGTCGCAGCCATAACGACCGGGTCGCCCAGGGCTTTGAGGATATCGGGCATGTCGAGATAGGCGCTGCGGTCGCCGCCCTTGGCAAGGCCGGCATGATGCGCCTCGTCGATAACGACAAAGCCAATGCGGCCCGAACGTGCGAAGCGGTCACGGTGGATAGATAGGAACTCGGGCGTCGTGAGCACGATACCGGTGCGGCCCGAAGCTAGGCCGGCGAACACGTCATCGCGTGCGGCCTCCACGGTCTCGCCGGTCAGCACGCCAACGCCAATACCGAGCGCCGCCATCGTCGACGAGAGGTGATAGGCCTGGTCGGCAACGAGCGCACGCAGCGCGCCCACGGCTGCGTGGTCGCTATGGGCGAAGATGCCGTCGACGGGGTAGCCCGTGGAGAGGAAGTCGGTCACGAGCTCTTCGGACTCGATGATGCTCGGCTGCTTACCCGAGACAAACAGCTGGTAGTCGCGGCGTAGCGGCATTCCGTGCGCGGCGAGCGCCCGCTCGTAGCCCATCTGGCGCTCGTTGCCGGGGTAGTTGGCGGTAAAACTCGAGATGCTCAGGATGTCCTTGCAGCCGCGCTCGATGAGGTGCTCGGTCGCCATGTAGCCACCGCCGATGTTGTCGGAGCCCACGTGTGGGAAACCGAGGTCGTTTTCGGGCGCACGGTCGATGCAGACCACGGGGATTCCGTGGGGGACGAACTCGCCGTCGAGCCTGCGCAGGCCGGAGATACAGATGATGCCGTCGGCCTGCTTGCTTGCCAGCGTGCGAAAGTAGTCGCGCTCGCGGGCAGGGTCATTGGCGCTGTTGCAAACAAAGACCGAGTAGTCCTCGGTTGCCAGCTCGCGCTCCACATGCAGGGCGATCTTGGAAAAGAAGTCGTTGGAGATGTCCGGCACGATCATGCCGATGGTCCGGGACTGGGCCATACGGAGGCTCTTCGCCGCCATGTTCGTGACGTAGCCGTATTCCTTGAGGGCGGCTTCCACGCGCTTGCGGGTGTCTTCGGAAAAACGGCCTCTGCCGTTGATGACGTGGGAGACCGTGGCGACGGATACGCCGGCCGCGACGGCAATCTGGCGCATGGATGGGCGCTTGCCTGGTGTGGGCATGGGGCCTCCTGCTGCTTTCGGGTGGTTAACAGATTAACCGAGATTGTAGCGCATGCGCGATGCCGTAATGGGTCGCTTCGAAGTCGTTTTGTCGCGCTCGGTCTGCACCTTGGATAAGAAGGAGTTCGTCGAGCACTCCGATCCGGAGCACACGCGCGCCAACATCCCGCTGTTCCAGCAGGGCATCATGATACAGCAGCTCAACTCCGAGAAGCTCGTGGTCGAGATCATGGTGAAGTTCTGCGGCCAGTAATTACTGCATCACATATTCTGTTGTCACCTGGGAGGCTCGCTTTTGCGGGCCTCTTTGCGTTGCTATGGAGCCCTGGTCTGTCGATAAACAAAGCGCCCGCTTGCTGGGGGAGCAAGCGGGCGCCTGTGAGCGAATATGTTTGCGGCGAAAGCCGCGATGAGCGGTGGGGTGGCGACTAGTTGGTCGTACCGGAATCGTCGCCCGTGCTCGTGCCCGAGCCCGAGCCCGAACCAGAAAGTGCGACCGTCAGCGTAATCGTGCTGTCGGTGGACTGCTTTCCAGTGGGGGAGACGCCCGTAACGGTGGCATCCTCGTTACCGCTTACGGGATTGCCGTTCTGGTCACAGAAGCCAATGTTATAGAAACCGGCGTTGTTGAGCGCGGTAACGGCGGCGGAAATGCTCTTGCCGTACAGGTTGCCCGGGACGGTGGCCTTGCCGGACTTCTTGGCGATGACGACGGTAATCGTGGCGCCGGGCTTCTGCTTGCCGCTGGGGTTCCAGCTAATCACGGTGCCCTCGGTAACCGAGTCGTTCTCCTGGTAGCTCACGTCGACGCCAAAGCCTGCCATATCGAGGGCGTTGCGCGCCTGGGCCTCGGTCATGTCGGTCAGGTCGGGGACGGACGTGGTATCCGGGCCGCTCGAGACCTTGTACGAGATGGTCGTGCCCTTCTCGACTTCCTTACCGGCTTCGGTGCCCTGATCAAAGACCTGGCCCTCATCGGCCTCGTTGGCCTCCTCGGAGGCGCTGCCCTTCAGGCCAACGCTTGCCAGCGCGGCTTCGGCCTGGTCCTTGGTCAGGCCGACAAGCTGGGGAACCTCAACCTTCTCGGAGGGCTTGGGGCCCTTGGAGATTACCAGGTTCACCTTGGTGCCCTTGGCCTTCTTGGTGTTGCCGTTGGGCGTCTGCTCGGCGACCTTGCCCTCGTCGACATCGTCGTTGTAGCTTTGGTCGATGGTGCCGAGCTCGAGGCCGGCTTCCTTGATCAGCTCGACGGCAGTCTGCTGATCCTTGCCCAGCACGTCGGGCACGGTGACCTGCTCGCCGCCAAAGAGCCCTGTGGCAATGGCCACCACGATGCCGATGACGGCAACGGCTGCCACCACGGCGGCGATGATCTTGTTCTTGTTGGATTTGGGCTTTTCGACCTCGTAGGAGCCGGTGGAGCCCGAAACCGAGCTGCGGGCGGTATTCTGGCCGCTCACGCCCGAGACGGGACGCACCATGGCGCGCGTCTGATCGGAAAGTTCGCGAGTCTTGGTGGCGCCCAGTTCACCGGGGGCGCCGATGATGCGCGTGGGCTCCGAGATGTTGACGGTATGGCCCGACAGGTAGCTGTTGAGCACCTGACGCAGCTCGTCGGCGGTTTGGAAGCGGTTTGCCGGGTCCTTCTCCATGCACTTGAGGATGATGCGCTCAAGGTCGGCGTCGACACCGGAGTTGATCTGGCTCGGCGGAACAGGCAGCTCGTTGACCTGCTTGAGTGCGACCGAGATAGCGTCGTCACCGTCAAAGGGAACGCGGCCGGTGGCGCACTCGTACATCACGACGCCCAGCGAGTAGATATCCGAGGTGGGGCCGAGGTCCTGACCGCGGGTCTGCTCGGGGCTGACGTAGTGGGCGGTTCCCAGCACGTTGTTGTCTTGCGTGAGGTGGCTGTTCTTGGCGCGCGCGATGCCAAAGTCCATGACCTTGATGTTGCCGTCGGGCAGCACCATGATGTTCTGCGGCTTGATGTCGCGGTGGATGATCTCGTGCTTGTGGGCGACCGAAAGCGCGGAGCTGATCTGCGAGCCGATCTGGGCGACCTTCTTGGGGTCGAGGGCGCCGTGGCTCTTGATACCGCTCTTAAGGTCGGTGCCGCGCAGGTACTCCATGACGATGTAATAGGTGTCGCCGTCCTTGCCCCAATCGTAGACGCCCACGATATAGGGGGAGGAGAGACCGGCTGCTGCCTGGGCCTCCTGCTTAAAGCGTGCGGCGAAGGTTGCGTCGCCAGCATACTGCGGCAGCATGATCTTGACGGCTACCGTGCGGTTGAGGACCTGGTCCTGTGCACGATAGACGGTCGCCATGCCGCCTGTCCCCACCTTATCCTTGAGGAGGTATCTTCCCCCGAGGACCCTCTGTTCCATTCCTGCTCCTAACATAACTATTCGCTCAACGATGTGTGTAGTACCTACGATGTGGCCGCTGGGGCCATGTGGCGCGTTGCCGCTAACTCTTCGGTCGCGGCGCGCCTCGGGTGTCCGATTCGATCACGGGCGTCACGCTCCCTGGGCGGCAAGCGCCGCAGTCAGGACGATGCCGGCGATCTTGGCCGCCTCGACGTCGTGTTGGTCGTAATCCTCCAAGGCCACCGAAATGGCGACCGTGGGTGAATCGTAAGGTGCGAAGCCGACGAACATCGAGTTGACGTTGGTGCCGCCAGTTTCGGCCGAACCGGTCTTGCCGGCGACCTTGACGCCCGGGATCTGGGCATCGGTGCCGGTGCCGGACTGGACGACGGCGAGCATGGCCTGCTTGACCTGGTCGGCCGTGGCAGAGCTGACAGCCTGGCCCAGCGAACGGGACTGCGTGGTCTTAACCACGGTTCCGTCCGGGGCGAGTACCTGGGAAACAAAGTACGGGTCCATGACCACGCCACTGTTAGCGATGGCGGCGGCAATCACGGCGTTTTGCATGACGGTGGTCTGCGGGCCGGGCGTGTGGTCCATGCCGACAGGCTGGCCGGCGCCGGCCCAGGCAGTCTCCCACTCGGTCATGAGCGACGGGTCGGCCATGATGGAGGCCGTGGAGGTCAGGTCCTGGCCGAGCTTCTGCCCGTAGCCAAAGGCGTTGGCAAACTGAACGAGCGTGTTTGCGCCAACCTCGTTTGCCACCTGGCCAAAGACGACGTTGGAGGACACGGCAAAGGCCTGCTGCAGGCTGATGGTGCCGTAGCTCTCGTTGGCAGAGTTGGTGACTGGTGCGTTGCCGATGTCCATGGAGCCGGGCGCCTGGTAGGTGCTGGTCAGGCTGGCGGTGCCGGTCTCGAGTGCCGCAGAAAGCGTAACGACCTTAAACGTGGAGCCCGGGGTGTACAACGCGTCCATGGCGCGATCGTACATGGAGCCGTCCTCGCCGCCTCCCGCCTGCAGCAGGGCATCGATGTTGGTGTTGTCGTAGGTGGGTGAGCTGGCGCATGCGAGCACCGCGCCGGTGCGCGGGTCCATGACCACAACGGCGCCCTTAAAGCCCTTGAGAGCCTGTTCGGCGGCCGTCTGGATGCGGGAGTCGATGGTGAGTTTGGCGGTGTTGCCCGGCTGGTTTTGGCCCGCGAGCGACGCGATGGCGTTGTTCCAGCTGGAGTAATCCTTGGAACCGGTGAGCGTGTCGTTCATCACGCTCTCGATGCCGGCGGTACCGTACTGCTGGCTCACATAGCCAACCACATGGGCGGCCAGGTTGCCGTTAGGGTAGGAGCGTACGTAGGTGCCGTCCTCCTGTTGCAGCGATTCGGCCAGCGTCACGCCGTCGGACGTGATGATGGAGCCGCGCTGGATGTACTTGGAACGGGCGATGGTGTGGTTGTTGGTCGGCATGTCCTGGTAATCCTTTGCCTTGATGACCTGGACATAGGTGAGGTTGCCGATAAGGATGGCGAACAGCGCCGTAAAGGCAAACACGGCACGAGTCAGACGGTTGGCAAGTGCCACGCGGCCGAGCACGCCGGACTCTGGCGTGTCGAGCAGGCGACGACGCATGCGTGAACCCGCGGAGTGGTTGCCGTGGCTGTAGGAAGGTACGTTGGCAAAACGCGTACCGGTCGGGGCGGCGGCTGATGCGACCTGGTCATCGGTGATGGCGGCCATGGTGCCGGTGCCGGTGAGCTCGGCTTCGCGTCCGGTTGCCTCGTCGCCGGCGCGCAGCAGCAGCGCGACGATGATAAAGCTCGCCAGCAGCGAAGAACCGCCCTGGCTCATAAAGGGCAGGGTGACGCCGGTCAGCGGGATTAGGCGGGTTACGCCGCCAACGATTAAGAATGCCTGGAAGCTGATGGCCGCCGTAAGGCCGGTCGCGCTAAAGGCGGCAAGGTCGGACTTGGCGCGGGCTGCCGTGGTGAGGCCGCGCACGGCAAAAAGCATAAACAGGATGAGCACGGCGCCGCCGCCCAAAAGGCCCATTTCCTCGCCGATGGCCGAGAAGATAAAGTCGGACTCGACGACGGGGATGTTGTTTGCCATGCCGTTGCCAATTCCGACGCCAACCAGGCCACCGTCAGCCAGCGAGTAAAGTGACTGTACGATCTGGTAGCCCTGGCCCTGGGCGTCCTTAAACGGATCGACCCAGACCTGAAAGCGCACCTGCACGTGCGACAGGAACTTGTAGGCGCCCACGGCTCCAACGGCCAGCAGCGCAAGGCCGATGATGACGTACGAAAAGCGTCCCGTGGCAACATAGAGCATCAGCAAAAAGATGGTGTAGAACAGGACGGCCGAGCCCAGGTCGCGTTCGAAGACGACGATGAGCAGGCACACGCCCCACACGGCAAACAGCGGCAGCAGCAGGCGCAGGCGCGGGACCTTGAGGCCCAAGATCTTGCGATTGGAGATGGAGAGTAGCTCGCGGTTCTCGGCTAGGTATCCGGCCAAGAACAATACGATAAAAATCTTGGCGAACTCGCCGGGCTGGATGGTGAAGCCGGCGATGCGAATCCACAGCTTGGAGCCCGAGATGGTGGTGCCGATAAAGATGGGCAGCATCAGCAAGATGATGCCGATGATGCCAAAGGTGTACTTGTAGCGCATGACCACATCGAGATTCTTGATCATCGCGAGCGTGCCCACCATCAGTGCCACCGAGACAAACAGAATGACGAGCTGCGAGATGGCGAGGGCGGGTGCCAGACGCGTTACGAACGTGATGCCGATACCCGAAAGCACAAAGACGATGGGCAGGATGGCCGGATCGGCACCGGGCGCCAGGATGCGCACGGCGATATGCGCCGCGGCGAAGGCGGCAAAGAGACCGATCGGCACGGCGAGCGTTTCAAACGAGATGGAAGCGCCTGCGGTGAGCACGTACATCGCATACAGCAGGATGACGGGGAACGCCGAGGCGATGAGCAAGAGCATTTCGGTGTTGCGGCGACTCATAAGCGGCACTCCCTTTCTAATTCTTATCGGAGGCTTCGGCCTCGGCGGACTGTTCGGCGGTTTTCTCGGAATCTGATTCGGAGGTCGATCCCTGATTGGTGTTGTCGCGAATCGTTTGCGCGTCGATCACCTGGCGGGTCTGCTCCTCGTCGATCTGGTGGCGGTACTTGGATATCGTGTCCTGCGCATCGTCGACACTTGTTTGCGGAATGCCCGCCTTGAGGCGGTTTTGCGTGTCTTCGGGCAGGTCGGACAGCTTAATGCTGGTTTCGCTTTCGAGCCAGTGGAGCTTGAGTCCGAGCGGCTTGCCGGGCAGGCCGCGCCAGACGGCGACATTGCCCTGGTAGGTACCCAGGTAGTACGAGCCGGTGACACCCGTGTAGGCCCAGATGCCAGCTGCCAGCACAAAGACGAGGGCCAGGATGGCGGCGATAGTAACGTTGCGGCGACGCACGCGTTGCGCCTCGCGCATGACGCCATCGTCAACCAGGTCAACGACTACTACGGTCACGTTGTCGTGGCCGCCGGCGGCAAGCGCCGCGTCCACTAGGTTGTCGACGCAGATTTGCGCGGTTGAGGACTGCGTGGCGATGTTCTCGATATCGCTATCGGGAATCATGCTCGAAAGGCCGTCGGAGCACAGGATCAGACGGTCGCCTTCCTCGATATGCAGAGTGAAGTGGTCGGCATACATGGCGGGGTCCGAGCCCAGCGCACGGGTAATGACCGAACGGTTGGGGTGGACGCGAGCCTCGTCTGCCGTGATCTCGCCGGCGTCCACGAGCTCCTCCACGTAGGAGTGGTCGCGGGTCACGCGGATGAGCGTGCCCTCGTGGAGCAGGTAGGCGCGAGAGTCACCCACGTGGGCGATGGCGAGCGTGTCGTTTTCGATATAGGCGCAGGTGGCTGTGCAGCCCATGCCGGGCTTGCCCAGGCCGTTCAGGGCTGCCTCGATTACGGCGGCGTTGGCTGCCTCGACGGCTGCGGCCAGGCGTGCTGCGTCGGCGGACTGTGGGGCCGTCTTGGCTATAGTCTCGACGGCGATGGAAGAGGCTACCTCGCCGGCGGCGTGACCGCCCATGCCGTCGCATACGCAAAAGAGCGGCGACTGCACCAGGTAGGAATCCTCATTGTGCGGGCGCACACAGCCAACGTCGGAGCGGGCGCCCCACATGAGTTGCGTGGTGGTGCCGGCATCATAGGTCGAGTCGGTCTCGATGCGCTCCTCGGTTAGGGGTTCAAAGCTCATGGTCGAGCCGGGGTCTTTGAGCTTGGCCTCAACGGCGGCAACGTCGATTTCGGCTGTGTCACCGGGAGAGACGGTGTCGGTCTCGGCGTTTGATTCGGAATCGCCGGTGTCCGGGGAGTCGGGCTCCTCGGAAACGCGGGCGGTCGACTCGTCATCTTGCGGGCTGACGTCTATAGGCTCGGGCGTCGCAAAGTGCGACGGCGCGGGCGTGTTTTGCGACTGGGCGGCGGGCTCGGCCACGGCATCGGACTCGCTTGCGGGCGCAGGCTGCGGGGTCTTGGGTGCAGGGCCGTCCTCGGGGGATGTCCCCGCCTCGGGCGCCGGCGTAGACGCGGGCGCAACCTCGGATGCCGGGGCTATGGGAAACGCCGGCGCGGCGGGCTCGGGTGCCGCAAACACCGCAGCGCTCTCGTTGATTGCCGCGGCGACGGGCTCTGCAAAGTGAGCCGGCGCCGGGGTTGCTTCGGGCGCTGTGGGCTGTTCCGCAGCATGTGCGCCGATGGGCGCCGCTACGGCATCCTCTTCGTCCTCGTTATCGGCTAGATCCGAAATATCATGCGTTACATGCGAAAGAGGCAGGGAGAACACGGTGTCCTCGGGCTCCACGGGTTTGGAGCCCGCCGGAGCGGCGTGGGCCGGCACAGCTGTGGCGGCAGCCGGTGCCTCGGTCATAGTTGCGGACTTGTTCTCCTCGTCGATCATCGACGGTTCACCTTCATGACCACGTCGCCAATCTGGACTTCGTCGCCCTCACGCAGCGTCGCGGGCTCCACGAGCTGGCGGCCGTTGACGAGCGTGCCGTTAAGCGAGTTGAGGTCCTCGATGATGAGCGCCGGGCCCTGCAGCGAAAAGCGCGCATGCGAGGCCGAGACGAACGGTTCGTTGATGCAGATGTCCGAAGATGGCGAGCGACCGACGATGACGGGGCCGAGCATGTCTACGTGGATGCCGCGGATACCGCGCGGACCCTTGTCCACATCGATCGTCCAGATAGCCGAGTCGCGGCGCTGCCCGCGCACAAGTCCCACGCCGGTCTTCATGACGGCGAACAGGAAGATATAGAGCAGGGCGACCAGGACGATGCGGCCTGCAAAAAGGACGATATCGATGTTCATAAGCGACTATCCCCTAAATTCAAACGTGCTCAGGCCAAACGTCAGCAGATCGCCGTTGCGCAGCGGGCAGCGCGTAATGCGGCGGTTGTTGACGAGCGTGCCGTTGGTGGAATTGAGGTCCTCGATCGACCAATCCGAGCCCGTAAAGGTGAGCTGGGCGTGGCGGCGCGACACGTTGGGGTCGCGCAGGGCAATGTCGGAAACTGAGCGCTCGCGACCGATGGTCACCTGTGCGGAGGTGATGCTATGGCTCTCGCCGCTCACGACGTCGACGAGCTGGGCGAGCGGGCGCTGCGGGGCGCGAGTGCTCGCCATGTTGGAGGCGATGCCGGCTGCGGCGCCTAGGCCCACGGCGGCACCGGTCGCGGCGGCTCCGCCCATGCCGGCAAGCGCGTCGC
>OJSC01002476.1_pt1 | contig 14467 bp, 12 predicted proteins | sample 1599361 | NCBI WGS metagenome assembly OJSC01 (sample SAMN04168656, study PRJEB22393) | human gut metagenome | biome: human gut microbiome; feature: stool | host: Homo sapiens | collected 2014-03-17 | reverse complement strand
TTTTTAATCATTGCGACACAAAGAGAGGGGAACTCTTTTTTTACCATTTCAGCAGCCTTCAAAGTTCTGATTTCTTCGCCCTCTGCAAGAACGATAGTTTTGATGTCCTTTTTGGCTCTTTCCTTTAATTGTTCTATGAATGTACTCATTACACAAAACTCCTTTTTCTCTTTATAATTTTTTACCTCTTTTTATTATATACCTTTTTTTCGTCTTTTTCAAGTAAATATCTTAAAAAATTGCTTTATTTTGGCTTGTGAATTTTCTAACAATTTCACTCGACTATTTACCTACGCAAAAGCTGTGGAATATCGCCGTAACAATATCGTCCGACACAGTTTCGCCCGTAATTTCGCCAAGTGCGTCAATGGCGATATTAATATCAATCGATGCAATATCAGACGGCATATTCATATCAATAGCCTCAACAACCCGTCCGAGCGCTTCGCCTGCTTTTATAAGCGCCGTCTTGTGACGCATATTTGTTATAACGGCACTGTCCTCTCTTGCAAGCTCGCCGAAATTATAAACCTTGCGGATTTCATCGGCAAGAATATCAAGTCCCATACCCGTTTTCGCACTCACTTCAATAACAACACTGCCGTTTGCCTTTGCCTTAACCGCCTCAACATATTTGCTTTGACCCAGGTCGGTTTTGTTGATAAGAACAATTCGTTTTTTGTTTTTGGTCGCATGCAGAACTTCCACGTCCTCATCACCGAAAAATCCGCTGCCGTCTATCATAACGACAACAAGGTCAGCCTTTTCAATAGATTTAATCGACTTTTCAACGCCGATTTTTTCAACCGTATCATCGGTATTTCTTATACCTGCCGTATCGATAAGCATAAGAGGTATTCCGTCAAGGTTGATATATTCCTCTATAACATCACGTGTTGTTCCCGCAATGTCGGTAACAATCGCTCTTTCCTCTCTTGCAAGCGAATTTAAAAGTGACGATTTACCAACGTTCGGTTTGCCTACTATAACCGTCTTTATACCGTCACGCAATATTTTACCGCTGTCGGCGGTTGATAAAAGTTTATTCACTCTGTTTTTGCAGTCATGCGCAACATTTCTTATATCGTCAGTCGTAATATCCTCCAAATCTTCATCCGGATAATCTATTGTGACTTGCATTTGTGCGGCAAGGTGAACAAGCTCATTTCTTACATTTTCGATTTCTTTTGAAAGTGAACCCTCAAGCTGCGAAAGTGCGTTTCGTTGTGCAAGTTCGTTTGTTGAATTTATAATATCAATTACCGCCTCTGCCTGTGACAAATCTATACGGCCGTTCAAAAATGCACGTTTCGTAAACTCACCGGGCTCTGCCATATACGCGCCTGCTCTTATAATTGTATCAAGTACCGCTCTTGACGCTGTACTTCCTCCGTGAGTGCTGATTTCCACAACATCTTCACGCGTAAAAGTTTTCGGTGCAAGCATAACCGTTGCAAGCACTTCGTCAACCTTTTCGCCCTTTTCGTTTTTTATAAAACCGTAATGAACGGTATGTGTATCGCAATCGGCAAGTTTTTTACTTCCGAAGAAAACCTTGTCCGCAACTTTAACAGCGTCATTACCGCTTATTCTTATAACGGCTATACCGCCGTTACCCTGCGGAGTGGAAATTGCCGCAATAGTTCGTTCCATTTTATCAAGTCCTTTCTTACAAATAAAGAGGTCTATTACATTAGACCCCTTTGTTCTTTCATATTCAGCAAAAATTCATAAGGCACATAACCGCCCGAAACTTTTCCAAGCTCCACATCAGGCTTATTACCGCCGTGAAAATCACTTCCTCCGGACTTTACAAGTCCTAATTTATCGCATATATCAAAACACATTTTTGAAAATTCTTCGGAATAGCAGTTATATAGACATTCCGTACCGTCAAGTCCGTATTCCTTTAATTGTTTCAAAAGCGAATACAATTTGTCGTAATCTTCCGTAATATAAACAGGGTGTGCCAAAATCGCCAAACCGCCTGCATTTTTAATCATTTCAATACTTTCTTTAGGCGAATACGTTTTTCGCGGAACATAACAGCTCATACCCTTGCCTAGATACTTTTTGAATGCCTCGTCTACTGACGCAACATATCCCTTCTTCACCATAGCATGGGTAATATGTGCTCTGCCTGTATTCAAAAGCGTTGCACCGTCTTTTTGCGACAGTATATCGTCAACCGATATTTCCATACCTTGCCCATTCACAAGTTCAAGTACTTTTTTGTTACGCACTTCTCTTGCATTTTTAAGTTCGTCAAGTTTTTCGGCAAGTTCCGTATCGTTTTCATCAATAAACAAGCCGACTATGTGCATTTCTTTTTCGTACTTTGCACTTATTTCAACGCCGGATATACCCTCAATTCCGTATTCACCGCAAGCACGTTTGAACTCGGCAAGTCCGTTTATCGTATCGTGGTCTGTAAGTGCAACGGCACTGAGTCCTGTTCTATGTGCTTTATGCGCAACCTCCGACGGAGCAAAAGTACCGTCGGACGCAGTTGAATGCGTATGCAAATCAATCTTTTTTATCATCGATAAGTCCCTGCAATTCTGCCATAAACGTATCTATGTCATCAAAACTTTTGTATACAGACGCAAAACGTACATAAGCAACTTCATCAAGTTTTTTAAGCTTTTCCATAACCTTTTCACCTATAGCGGTGCTTTCGATTTCACGCGTCATTGACTGATACAATTCGCTTTCAATATCGTCCGCAATCTGTTCCATTTGCGATAGAGATATAGGACATTTTTCGCAAGCCGTAATTATTCCTTTTAACACTTTTCCTCTGTCATACTGCTGACGTGACTGATCTTTCTTTATAACCGCAAGCGAAATCGCCTCAAGCTTTTCGTATGTAGTGAAACGCTTTTGACATTTTAAGCACTCACGTCTTCTTCTGATGGAATTGCTTTCTTCGGTAGGTCTTGAATCAATGACCTTACTTTCGGCAAATCCGCAATATGGACATCTCATTTGTGTTTCTCCTTTATGTATAGTATTTATGGTATTATTATATACTATTCGATAATTTTTTTCAAGATAATTTTTCATTATCAATATCAAAAAATCGCACAAGAACCAAATCTTCTCCGACCACCTCAATAGCGCTCCACGGAATGACAAGTTCACCCCCTCCGAAAAGCCTTGCCAAACAGCACCCTTTTCGCGGAACTATTATAGCTTCGATGTTCCCCGTACTCTCGCTTATCTCCACGTCACTGATGCGTCCAAGCCGCTCTGCCGTCTTTATATTCACAACTTCTTTTTGTTTTAAATTATACCCTCGAAACATAATATATTCATATCCTTTCTGTATTTCATTGTGTGTGTTATATTTATGATTTTGTTGACTTAATTATTATAATCAGTTATAATCTTAATTATAAAAGGTAGGTGGAAAATATGAAATTGATAAGCGTTATAGTGCCTGTATACAACACTGAAAAATATATCGAAAAATGCGTTATGAGCATACTTAACCAAACATATAAAAATCTCGAAATAATACTTATTGATGACGGCTCAACGGATAATTCACCGCAAATATGCGACAGTCTTGCCGAAAAAGACAACAGAATTACGGTAATCCACCAGCCTAACGGAGGTGTGTCTTCCGCACGAAACATCGGTCTTGACAATACGCACGGCGATTATATAACGTTTGTCGATTCCGATGATTATATCGAACCGAATATGATTGAGTTTCTTTCAGAAAATATCGGTGATACCAATATAGCAATGTGTGGTTACACCAGTGTAGACGAAAACGGCAATCTCTCTCCGCAGGAAAACGTAACTGTCACAGACGGAATTATATCAACCGATACATTTTGGAATTATTTTTACACCGACACAAGAATTTATTACGTCACCTTGTGGGCAAAGTTATATAAAAGTCATCTTTGGAATAATGTTCGTTTTCCGCTTAATACGTTGCATGAGGACGAATTTGCCGTACATCAAATCATAAGTCAATGCAGTAAAATCGCTGTTTCAAAAAACCCGCTTTATTTTTATCTTCAGCGTGAGGGCAGTATTATGCACACGCAGTTTAAAACCGAAAACCTAAACGCCGCCGAAGGTATGCTTGACCGTTGTCAATTTTTCTTTGATAAAAAAGAATACACTCTCGCCGAAAAGGCTCTTTCCATGGCAATGTACAGTATCGTTAAAGGTTACGGCATTTTAGGCGAAAACGATAAACTCAAAGAGCTTTATAAACAATTTCGTTTGATGTACCGAAAACTTGTTTTTAAAAATACAAGTATGAAATTCAAATATAAATGCGGAATTTTCGCACTAAATAAACAAATATTCATCAAATTAAAAAAGTGACGACTGCTCGGTCGTCATTTGAGATTATAGACAAAACCATTATGGTTTTGTCTACTTTATTTTTGGGAGTTTGAGGTGCTAACCTCATTAAAAATCATTTCTGACGACATGTGCGGCAGAAATGACTTAAAATCTAAAGTTTCGACTTTGGAGGAACTTTACGATTTTTTCTCTTAAAAATACTCAAAAATTACATCGCAAGATGTGATTTTTGGAGCTGGCGACATTTTGTCGCCAGGCTCGTTATTTGTTGTATATCCATATACGGGTTCATTTTGTCATTCCATATATAAACCGATATTTCTGCATTTTTCAGTTCATTCGGTATTGTAAATTCTGCCGTTAAATCATCATTTACGTTTACCGTTTCAACTCGTTTCAAAACATCATTTTCTTTGTATACAACATACATTTTTATATTTTCCGCCGACACTGGCTTATCTAATATAATTTTCGCATTAACCCTGTCACCGTCTTTTGTAAACTCAACTTTGTTGCTTACAGTCGGTGCCGCCGTCGGTTCGGCTGTTGGTGTTGCTGTCGGTGTCACCGTTGGTTCAGCGGTCGGTTTAACTGTCGGTGTTGCCGTCGGTTCGACTGTCGGCTTAACTGTCGGTGTTGCCGTTGGTTCAACTGTTGGTGTTGCTGTCGGTGTCGCCGTTGGTTCGACTGTTGTTGTTGCTGTCGGTGTCACAACTCCGACAATCAGTTTAAAGCTACGTTCAACATTTCCGCTTGCAGTCGGTGCAGTAACCGTTACATCATACACGCCCTCTGCAATATCATCCATGTATCCAATCGTTGACGAATATTTCGACACGCTTATATTGTCCGTTATCGGTGCAAAGCACATATTAAGTTCCTTAAAATCACCCTCATAATTCCCGTCATCTGTCAATGTCGAATTTCTCGGGCCGTACGTTTTACCATTATACGAAACAGTATAAACAAGCGGTACCATACTTATATCATAAAAACCGCTGCCCTCAAATTCCGTTTCAATCGGAATACCAAAATAGCCTTGATTAACTTCAAGTGAAGTGTCATTAAACTCACTCCCTGTTATCCCAAAACTTTTCAAAACAACAGATTCTTCCGTTTTACTGCTCGTCTTAAAGCCGTCCACCGTCTTGTCAAGCGTCATATCAGATTGAGTGGCATACGGATTGAAAGTAAAACTTCCGTCACCCTTTGATGTCTTAATATATAACCTGTCATACTCGGCAATACCCGAAGAATTTACTCCGCCCGAAGTTTGAAATTCTGTCACACCGCTTAGTGTACCGTTTACCGTAAGCAATCCGTCCTTTGCCAAAACAAGTGTACCTCCGCCGTAAAAATCATTTACACTGCATTCACCCAAGTTTGACATATCCAAAATTCCGTTTGAATTAATCTTTACGTTGACATCGTCATTAATCTCGGTAAGCTCAAGCATTCCGCTGTCAACCGTAAGCAAACCTATATTTTTCATTGCACTGCTGTACTGATACTCCGTTACCACACTGACATTTGCTCTGCCGCTACCGCAGTCGCCGTCAATCTCACAAATAGAACTGTTGCTCAAATTAATATCCACATTGCCCGTCACTCCGTATACTGCCGAATCGGCAGTCGGTGCGGTCGGCTCATTATTCGGATCAAGGAAATTATCGGAATTATAATAACCTTCTTTTGCTCCGCAAGAATACACCTTACCGATATTTTTACCCGTCACATCGTTTATATCAATTTCAACATCTTTATCAAAACTGCCGTTGATACTTCCGGCATAAATATTTCCGAAATGCGTTTTATTACCGCTTAAAACTATCTTGCTTTTTTCTCCGACCGTCGGACTAAGGCTCACACCGTTTTTGTCGTACAACGTACCGCCTACAATATGTACTTCCCTTGTATTTTGAAAATATGTAACATTGTCAAGCGTAAGTGTATATCCGTTTGCCGCAATCAGTGCGTGATTGCCGTTTACAAGCGACAAAACCACATTTTTAAAACTCACGTTTCCGCCCAAAACCACACCCGCTTTGCGTATTGAAATCTCCAGTGCGGTATCGCTTTTTGAAGTGATTGTAACATTTTTGTTTATTACAAGCGGTTTATCGTCACTGCTGTTTACAAATGCGCCTTTTTCGCCGACACATATTGTACCGCCGTCCTCAACGGCATTTAATGCGTCCTCAAACAGATTATAAGGCGATTGTTCTGTTCCGTTTCCTGTGCTCGAACTGTTTCCGCCGGTAAATTCGGTGTACACCGTATTGTCACTTACCGCCATTACTATCGGCGGACAAAGCACTATACAAAGTATTAAAATCAATATATTTTTCAGTTTCATTAATTCGATCCTTTTTTCTTTTTTAGTAACATTATACTATTAAATCCGTCATTATACAAGTTTAAATCTGATAATTATAATTATCCGGCAACCTGTACTGTGACGGAACAATGCCGTATTGCTTTTTGAAAAGTTGCGAAAAATATCCGACGTCCTTATAATCAAGTCTTAATGCGATTTCGGTAATTTTCATTTCCGTATTTTTCAGTAACCACCCTGCACGTTTTAAGCGTACAGTTGTGATATAATCCACAAAGCGCATACCTGTCTGTGTTGCGAACACCGTACTTAAATACGAACTGTTCATATACAGCTTAGACGCAATAGTCTTTTGTTTCAGGTCACTTTCCGGATTGTTCAATATGTATAATATAACATCCTGCATTTGCGGATTTTGAACTTTGGGATATAATTCCCACACTTCGTTTGCAGTTTCGATAACCGCCCTTTCGGCGTCCTCGGTTCTCTCTATCCCCACATACTCCTTGACATCAATATGCGGAATATACAAATCAAGCCATTCGTTTTGCTTGAAAAGTTCGTTTACAACATTGTCGTATGTGCTGATAACCGCATTTTCCGCAAGCACGTTATCCGTAGCCATATTGTATATATCAGTGCGTGTATCTGCAAGCTGTTTTTCAAGATTGCCGCCGTGCTGTTCTATACAACTGAGTATTTCTTCGGAATGATAAACTTCTTCCTTCTTGTCAGTTCTGTTCTCTATACGGTCAAAAATCGAACAGAACGACTTTTCAGTCAAAGGCTCTGTAAGATAATCAAACGCACCGTAAATTATACCCTGTCTTGCATTTTCAAAATTCGGCTCACTGCTGAAAAGCACCACGCACGAACACAGCCTTTCACCTCTGATGTGCCTTAAAAGCTGAAGTCCGTCCATTCCGTCAATATCCGTTTGCATGACTGCCAAATCATAGTGCTGTTTTCTAACCTCATCATAAGCCGCCGCACCGTCTTTTGCGACCGCCGATATTTCAAATTCCGAATTTTCGCCCCAAATATTCATTCTTTTTATCTTTTCAGAAATATTTTCATCCTTAAAAACAAGCAATACCTTGTACATATAATCCCCTTCTCACACCGTATTTTTATATCATACTTATCCGATAGGTTTAATCATAACACATATTTTTTTTATTGTCAATTTAATATAGGAAATTTTTTTAATTTTTTTGTATTGTCATTTAACCGTATATATTATATAATTTTATAAAAACAATTTTTACGAACGGAGTTGTTGTTTTATGGAATTGAGGATAAAGAAAATATTTTTTAAATCATATATATTAAATACCGAAAATCAAACAGAATTTATAATAAAGAAAAACCTGAAAACATACGGTGAATATTCTGTCTGTAACAGCAGCGGTGAAATTGTTTATTCCGTAAAAATCGACCCTAAACCGCTCGACAAACGCATTAAATACGTCTTTACCGAACACGAAACACAAAACGAATTTTACGCATGGGCAGACTACAAATGGAACGACACCGAAACAAACGGCTCTGCTTTAAAAAAGCTTTACGATATTTTCGTAACACCCCCGATTGAATTTTATATTGAGGCTGAAAGCTTTTTCGGTGAACTTTGTATAAGACGAAGTAAATTCAATAAATTCGATATTCTGATAAATAACAAACTCAAAGGTTTGATTACAAATCACAAAATTTCATGTGATGAAATCGACGATAAAGCACTTCTTGCAATGCTTTACGTTTTTTCAAAATTTGTTTCGGATAATGAAAAAGAACTTGTTTCCGCTAAAATTATGTAATACAAAAGGCTGTCGGCATTTCGCCGACAGCCTTTTCTGATTATATCCAAAACCGTTATGGTTTTGGATACTTTATTTTTGGGAGTTTGAGGTGCTAACCTCATTAAAAATCATTTCTGGCGACATGTGCGGCAGAAATGGCTTAAAATCTAAAGTTTCGACTTTGGAGGAACTTTATGATTTTTTCTCTGAAAATACTCAAAAATTACATCGTATGATGTGATTTTTGGGATGGCGACACCGTCGCCATCCGTTTTGTTTATTTTACGGTAACTTTTCTGTATGTATTAAAGTTTAACCATTTTTCAAAGAATTTGTTTTCGGCATCTCTTGTTGCATATTCCCTAAGGAAGTTCACAACTTTTTCTCTTGAATCAGCCTTAATTTCAAAACCGCGTCCGTTAATGACAGGGTAACCGTCGTATTCATAATTCTTTGTTTCGATAATATCGCCTATCTTCTTATTTCTGACTTTAACCGTAACTCCGTCACGAAGTACAATTATATCAAAGCTGTCAGGATATTTATAGCTTTCACCCTCTGTCGGAATTTTGTCACCGACAGTATAAGTCTTGTCAACAGGTTGATATTTAAGTACTGACAAGCTCTGTGGATCGTAATAGAATTCTTCAAAAATATCGCCTCTTGCCTCAAGGTTTTCAAACTTAAACGATGCTCTGTCCGAGAAAGAACCGCCCTTTTCTTTAAGTTCGTCAACAACACCGCAAGCCGAAGTCATATTTGTCACACGGTCGATAAGAATTAATTCACCGAGTGTTCTGTGTTCTTCAAACAAGTCTGCAACAACAGCCTCTGTAAGCAAAATTTCGCATACCGCAATACCGTTTTTGCCTATTGTTTCCGCATTGATATGTTCACCTGTATTAACGTCAATCGCATAATCAATACCTGCGACTATACCTGCGATTGTCTTTGTACCAATCTTTACAAGATAGTCTTTTCCGACTGTAAAAGGCTCATCGTCCATCCACAAAAGTGACGCTGTAAGACGCTTATAAGGTGCAAGGTTTGTACCCTTTACAAGCACACACCCTCTTGAAACGTCAACTTCTTTGTCAAGAGTAATTGTGACAGGCTGACCTTTAAATGCAGTTTCTGACTTTTTGTCACCTACATAAATTTCTTTTACATGAGCACTTTCATTGCTCGGCAATGTTGTAATCTCGTCACCGACATTTATGCTGCCCGATTCAATCTGACCTTGAAGACCTCTGAATGTGTGGTTCGGTCGGCAGACTCTCTGTACAGGGAGATAAAATCCCTGTTCCGCATTTTCTTCGCTTATATCTACATTTTCAAGATATTCCAAAAGCGGTTCGCCGTCATACCAAGTGATGTTTTCCGATTTAACCGTTACGTTGTCACCCTCTGTTGCAGACAACGGAATTATCTTAACGTTTTCAAGTGACAATTCATTTTTCAATTCTTCAATCTGTCCTACGATTTTATCATAAGCATTTTTATCATACTTTACAAGGTCCATCTTATTTACGGCAAACACAAAGTAACGTATACCCATAAGCTTACAAATTCTCGCATGACGTCTTGTTTGAACAAGCACGCCTTGTGACGCATCGATAAGAATTACAGCCAAGTCCGCAAATGACGCACCTACTGCCATGTTTCTTGTATATTCTTCGTGTCCGGGTGTATCGGCAACGATAAAGCTTCTGTTATCGGTTGTGAAATAGCGGTATGCAACGTCAATCGTTATACCTTGTTCTCTTTCGGCCATAAGTCCGTCAAGTAAAAGTGAGTAGTCAATCGCTCCGCCTCTGCTGCCGACTTTACTGTCAAGCTCCAACGCTTTCTCCTGATCGGCATAAAGAAGTTTTGAGTCGTAAAGGATATGTCCTATAAGTGTTGACTTACCGTCGTCAACGCTTCCGCAAGTTATAAATTTAAGTAATCCGTTCATATTAGAAATAACCCTCCCTTTTTCTGCGTTCCATGCTTCCTGCCGCCTCATTGTCTATAACTCTTGAAGTTCTTTCGGAAGATACCGCACTTAGTGTTTCTTCAATAATTTCGTCAAGCGTATCGGCAGTCGATTCTATACCGCCTGTAAGCGGATAACAGCCAAGTGTTCTGAATCTTACCGATTTGTATTCAGGCACTTCTCCCTCTTTTAGAGGTAATCTGTCGTCATCAACCATTATAAGATTACCGTCACGTTCAACAACAGGTCTTTTTGCCGCGAAGTAAAGCGGTACAATATCAATCTTTTCACGCTTGATATACTGCCAAATATCTTTTTCTGTCCAGTTTGAAATTGGGAATACTCTCATACTTTCGCCCTTGTTAATCTTAGTGTTGTAAAGTTTCCACATTTCAGGACGTTGATTTTTAGGGTCCCAAGCCTGTGCCTCATTTCTGAATGAGAAAATTCTTTCCTTTGCACGCGATTTTTCTTCGTCACGTCTGCCGCCGCCGAATGCCGCTGTAAAGCCGTACTTTGTAAGCGCCTGCTTTAATGCCTGTGTTTTCATTATATCAGTATAAGCCGCACCGTGGTCAAACGGATTGATACCTTGCTTTATACCTTCCTCATTTGAATACACAATCATTTCAATACCGAGTTTCTTTGCGGTATCGTCACGGAATTTAATCATATCCTTAAACTTCCAAGTTGTGTCTATGTGCATAAACGGGAACGGCGGTTTTTCAGGATAAAACGCCTTCATTGCAAGGTGCAGCATTACTGAACTGTCCTTACCGATTGAGTATAGCATTACAGGCTTTTCACACTCTGCCGCCACCTCTCTTATAATATATATTGCTTCTGCTTCAAGCTCATCAAGATGTGATAATTCACTCATTTAGTGTCCCTCCTTTTAGTGTCCCTTAATACTTATTTGATTCTTTTCTGTCTATGTCTATTTCGGAAACCGTGCCGTCATATTTTTCAATTACCCATTTCAAAATATCGCCGTTTTCCTCTGTATGTACCTTACTTCCCATACCGCCTATATCCGCACCGAGATAAAACGATATTGCGTGCATAGGACATTCCTTGATACAGGAAGTACAGCCCCAGCAATCTTTCGGGTACTTTATAAATGCTTTATTATCTCCGTCCTTTTTTATAAGACTTCCCGGACATACCATACAGCATTTTCCGCAGCCTATACATTTGCTTTTATCAATCATTATGCTCATATGTTCTGCCCCCTTCCACAAGGTCACGAAGTATAATTTCTATTTCACCGTCTTTAAGACGTGAATTGACGTATTTGTTAAAGTTTTCGTTATCCTTATTCGGATAATCAAGATTTTCCGCAAAACTGTGCCAGCGTGTTTCCTTTCTTGCTTTAAGATGTGCTATAACACTTCTTGCAACGACAAGTCTTTCACGAAGTTCGTATATATACATAAGCTCCTGAAAATCTTCTGCGTGAAGTTTTTCTGAAAGCTGATAGATTTGACGGATTTTCGTATCGGCTATGTCAAGCTGTTTTTCATTAAAGCGATAATTTGTCTTGATACCGCCTGCATACGAATCCATAACGGTCTGCATTGCCTCTTCAAGCTGTTCTGTCGTGAATGTTCCGTCAATGTTTCCGTAAAGGAAATCTGTCACTTCCGATATGTGACGTTCAATGTCGCTTTCGTCAATCGCAATTATTTCGCCAAGTTCCGAAATTGCGGTAAGTGCCGCAATTTTGCCCTCTGCCAAAGCACCTGTAACGTATTTCTGCGGACAACCGCCTGCAACGTCACCTGCGGCATACAAGCCTTTTACGGTAGTCCTTCTCTTTGTATCCACCCAATAACCGCTCGCGGTGTGACCGCCTACGATATAAGGCTCTGTACCCTCTATTTCAACATTTTGCTCCGACGGATTTTTACCGTTTTCAATCCATTTAAGAGTCTGTGACGGTGCCATATTCAGATAAGCCTTTTTCAAATCCTCGCTTGCCTCTTGGGATATACCCTCTGTACGAAGATAGCAAGGACCTCTGCCCTCAATATTTTCATTCACCGTTCCGTACACTCTCTCGGAGGTTGTAAGACCGTATTTTGTTTCGTAAACCTCACCGAGCGAATTTATTTGCTTTGCACCCGCACCTTGTGCCAAAGTACCTGTCGGGGCGATTGTATCTTTACAGCGAAGTGCTATAAACCGCATTTCAAATGTCGTCATTTCCGCACCGGCTTTTATGCCCATTGCATATCCTGCACCCGTATTAAACGGCGGATACCACATTTTATGACGTGAAAATCCGGGATTATTCGGCTTGTAAAGACCGGCCGCACCGCCTGTTGCGATTATAACCGCTTTCGCCTCGATTATGTAAAACGTATCGTTTTCAATACCTATACCGTATGCACCCTTTATCCTGTTACCCTCAACCGCATAATCAATAATATTTACACGATTAAGCACCGATACATTTTCTTTTTGCAATGCCGCCTCTGCCAAAATAGGCTTTATATTTTCACCGTTGATTTTAAGGTTTCTGTTACCTCTTGTCACATACTTTCCGTTTTCGTCCTTCAAAATAACAAGTCCGAGTTTTTCAAGTCTGTCTACGACTTCATTCAGCTTTTCGGACATTGTAAGAAGTAAATCTTCTCTTACAATTCCGTCCGCGTCCTTTTTTGCATAATCAACGTAATCCTGCGGAACACGTCCCTCTGTTATGTATGCGTTAAGTGCATTGACACCGGCGGCAAGACAGCCGCTTCTCTTTATATGTGCCTTTTCACATATAAGCACCTTAGCATCGGAATGTTCTGCGACAGTAACCGCCGCATAGCAACCGGCAGTACCGCCGCCTATAATTAAAATATCTGTTTTTAATCTTTCGGTTTTCAATATATTTGTCATATAAACACCTCTTTTATCAGATTACCAATGAATCCTCCGAAATTGATTTATTGTCAAGCAAGTATGCCTTATCGCCGACCGTAACAAATATTCTGTACAAGAATACGTCAACTTCTTCACCGACTTCAATCGCCTGTTCGTCAAGACCGCGTCTGGCTTTAAGTTCCGTACCGTCCACGTCTACGACTACTTCTATACTGTCGCCTCTGAACAATACATTTTTCGTAACTCCGTGAGATGCGGAGCTTTTGTATTTCTGTACTTCGTTTTTCTTTGTCACTTTAACAAATTCAGGTCTTACGATTGCTTTTTCGACATTTTCAATATGCTCAAAATTATGAAACTTTGAATAATCATCAACGAATGTTGTTTCTCCGAAAAACGATGCTGTAAATGCTGTTTTCGGATTGTGATAAATTTCAATAGGTGTTCCCGTCTGTTCAATTCTACCCTTATTTGTTATTATAATTTCGTCTGCAACTTCGATTGCCTCATCTTGGTCATGGGTTACGAATATACTTGTAACTCCAAGCTTTTCAATCATTTCTCTAAGCCAGCTTCTAAGCTCTTTTCTTACCTTTGCGTCAATCGCCGCAAACGGTTCGTCAAGAAGTAAAAGCTGTGGATTAGGTGCAAGCGCTCTTGCGAATGCCACTCTCTGTCTTTGACCGCCCGAAAGCTGACTCGGATAACGTTTTTCCAACCCCTCAAGACCTATAAGTTTAATAAGCTCTCTTACTCTCTCGTCTATCTTCTTTTTATCGGCTTTCTGAACTCTAAGACCGAATGCGATATTATCATACACCGTCATATATCGAAACAATGCATAATTCTGAAATAAAAGGCCCACATGGCGGTCCTGGGGGCGGACGTTGATCTTCCTGGAAGAATCGAACAGTACTTTACCATTCAGTTCAATATGTCCCTCGTCCGGTTTCATAATACCGGCGATACAACGAAGGGTCATGCTCTTTCCGCATCCGGAGGCACCTAAGATACCCGTCACACCATCCTGAACCTCAAACTTCGTCTCCAATGTAAAGTCGCCCAGCTTCTTTCTGATATCTACATATAATGACATGATCTCCTACCTCCCGACTGACCGTCTCTGCTTCTTTTCCAGAAGGTTTA
>OJSC01002475.1_pt1 | contig 14467 bp, 13 predicted proteins | sample 1599361 | NCBI WGS metagenome assembly OJSC01 (sample SAMN04168656, study PRJEB22393) | human gut metagenome | biome: human gut microbiome; feature: stool | host: Homo sapiens | collected 2014-03-17 | reverse complement strand
TGAAGCGCGACGAGGAGAACCCGACCCAGCAGATCACGTACGCGAACCGTCTGCCCGACGATTTGAGCGGCCGTCAGTGCTTCCTGATCGACCCGATGCTCGCCACCGGCGGCACGCTGGTCGCAGCAACGCATTACCTGGCCGAGCGTGGCGCGAAGGATGTTACCGCCGTGTGCATTCTGGGCGCTCCGGAAGGCCTGAAGTTCGTTGAGGAGAACCTCGACCCGTCCATCAAGTTCAAGCTGGTGCTGTGCGCCGTCGACGGGAAGCTCAACGACAAGTGCTACATCGTGCCAGGCTTGGGCGATGCCGGCGACCGTCTGTATGGCGTGATCGACTGACCAAATCAGAGCTCAACCGAATCGGCCCAATCAGCTAATCGAGTAAATCGAATAAAAAACGGCCTGCCACAACGCAAATCATGCGGCGGCAGGCCGAAATCATATGCAAAAACCTCTACTGCTCGTCCGGTACGAACGCCTCGAAGATGTGACGGTCGAACTGGTCACTGCACTGCGCGTATTCGTCGCGGCTACGCACCGTCCACGACACGGGAACGGCACCCATGAAACGAGCCAACCGTACCTGCGGACTGTTGCCGCCATGCCAGTCGTAGGCGACGAAATCAGGGCGGGAAATCCAGTCGAAAATCAACGCACCGGCCGCATATTCCTTGGCGAGCGCACCCGGATCAGACGGCTTCTCCTCCCCCTGCGGCCACCAGGAAAGCTGGCCACGGCACACTTCCGGACGGTTCTCCTTATACCAGTTGACGGCGGCCGGATTGAACGATTCGATCACATACGCACCGGAATAGGCTTGCAGCAGTGCGTCGCCCTTTTCCATAAGCTCGACATCGCGCGGACCCCACTTGGAATTGTCGTCGAACTTGTATTCAACGATCAGCGGCACACGACCGGCCACTACCTTGAGCACGTCGGCGAACAGTGGCACATGCTGGAAGTATCCGTCCGGAGCACTGTCGGGGGTAGTGACCAGCGGCGGCTTCTCCAGCGAGCCCGACAACGGCGCTGCCACAGCGGCACCCGGGGCATCGGTTGGGAACAGCGGGATACGAGTCAGCTCATCGTAGGTAAGATCGGCCACGCGGCGTGGATCTCCGGCGACGCGCATCAGATCGCCGTCATGCACCACTACGATTTCGCCGTCGGCGGTCATCTGCAGGTCAAGTTCGATGCCGTAACCCGCCTCACAGGCCGCCGCGAATGCCGCAAGCGAGTTCTCCGGAGCGATCGCCCCGACTACACTAGGGCTGCCATAGCCGGCCTTCATGGCCATGCGACGTGCCAGCGCCACATATTCGCCGCTTTCGCTGGCGTACTGCGCGGTGAGGCCGGAACCTGCGTCATGTAGGCCGCGATGCGCATACCACACATCGGGCACGGCTGGCACATAGTTGCGACGCTTGTCGGAGAAAGTACGCGGGGCGATTGCCCATACTGCGGCGCCCGCAGCGAGCGCACCGCCCACCAGCACTTTGTTGACGAATGATTTGGACATGGGCTTTCCTCCCTTACATGGCCGTTCGCGCATTCTCTCGCGTTGGTTCGCACCGTTCACGGCCATCGAATCTGTCTCTTCTGAGATTAGCCTATAAATCACAAAAAACTACCGTTTTTTGTTGGAACGCCCCTTGAAATAAATGTCGAACACGATCCAGACGGACAAAATGAACGCAATCACATAGCCGAGAAAACCGACAATCGGAATACCGAAAATCACCGGTTTGATGCCCGCATAGTACACGATCGACGAGCCGATGAACAATCCGACGACAATCAGCGCCATCGTGAGCCTGTTCACCATGTTGGCAAGCAGATGGATTGGTTCCTGCGAGCCGACCATTTCCATGTTGACGCGCAATTGGCCGCGTGTGAGCATACGGGAGGCCACTTTCAGCTCATTGGCGGCGGAGAGCAGACTGTGCAGCGCCTGATGCCCCTCGATAACCAGCGATTTCGCCTCATCCTTGGCGAAATCCTTCTTCGACGTGCTTGCGGCGATATGGTCGGAGATGATTTGGATCATGTTCACATCGGGAATGAACTCGTCGAGCAGGCCTTCCAAAGTGACCAGCGCACGCCCGACCGTGGTGACGGTACTCGGCACTTCAATGCCATGGCGTTGCGCCATTTGCGTCAATGCGGTGAGCATGGCGGCGATGTCGAGTTCGGCAAGGTCGACGGTGCCGAATTCCTTAACGATCACATCCAGGTCGGCCAGCAAGGCCGGGTAGTCTTCGGAATCGGCTTCGGCTCCGGCAAACCGCAGCAATCCGTCGGCGAGCGCGGGCGAATCCTGTTCGGCGACCGCGAAAATCATGTCTTTCAACACGGAACGGGTTTTCGCATTGAGCCGACCCGTCATGCCTAGGTCGAGTAGCACGATCTGCCCGCCGCGCACCATAATGTTGCCCGGGTGCGGATCCGCGTGGAAGAAACCTTCGTCAAGCACTTGCGTGGCGTAATTGTCGACCAGTTTGGTGCCGATTTCCTTCAGATCGTAGCCCGCTTCGATAAGTTCGTTGGGATGCGAGACGGAAATGCCCTCGACGTAATCCATGACCACCACATGTTCGGTGCACAGTTCCGGGTAGGGCTTCGGACAGTCCATATATTTGTAGCGTTCGCAGAATCGTTTGAATTCCGCCAGATTCCGCGCTTCGATCAGGAAGTCCGTTTCCGATTCGAAGGTGTCCCACAATTCCTCGACCACGCCGGAGAGATCGACCACTTGCGCGCTGCGCATTGTTTTGGCGGCGATTCGTGCAATAGTGCGCATGATGGACACATCCTGTGCCATGGTTTCGCGCACTCCCGGCCGCTGTACTTTTACGGCCACGTCCTCGCCGGTGGAAAGTTTCGCGCGATGCACCTGCGCAAGACTTGCCGATCCAAGCGGCGTGGCGTCGATATGTTCGAAGATCTCGTCAACAGGACGACCGTATTCGTCCTCAAGCACCTGCAATACCGTACCGTACGGCATAGGATCGGCGTCGGCGCGTAGTTTGGACAACTCGTCGCAGAACGATTGGGGCAGGATTTCGGAGCGCATCGACAGGATCTGCCCGACTTTCACGAAGGTCGGACCGAGCGCTTCGAACATGAGACGCATTTTGATGGGCGTCAGTCCGTGCACGATGTCGAACTGATTGACGATCTGTGCGATTTGCGCAAGTCGTTTCAGTTTGCCGCGTCGCGTTAGGTGGTAACGCTGCGAGAAGGAGTCTTTGCGAGAGCCGAACAGTCCGATGGTTTCGGGTTGCGTAAAGGTTGCGCTGTTCTGTTTGCGCGATTGCGGCATTCCCGTTTTTTCCGCGGATTTGGCTGCCGTTGCCGCCGCCGCGTCGGGCGAGGGGTCCGCCGTCGGATTGATCACCGCGTTGACTCGGTCAGAGAGTGTGACCGGTTCCACGCTTTCGGGGCGGGCCGCGTCCGGCTCGATTGGGGAATTCAAAGACATATCGCTGCTCGCAAACGTTGGTCGGATTACGATGAGTAGGATTCATAGGGGCTTGCGTCCCGCGTATTTCATGCGATTCGCACGTTTCATGCGAATCGCACGCGATTGTTCGCATGTTTCGCATGGCACGCAAGTTTCGCATGACGCGCAAGTTCCGCATAGCAAATCGCCGTCTGAACGTGATGCGACGCGCAGACGGCGATGGGAACGATTGAACGTTACTCGGCTTTGGCTTCAGGCTTCGCTTCCTTGACCTCCTCTGCAGCCTTGGCGTCGGAGGCTTCCTTGACCTCCGCGACCTTGTGCTTGAGTTCGGCGTTGAGGGCCTTGCCCTGTTCGACGGTCAGCTCGCCCTTCTTGACGAGATCGTCGACAATTTCCTGACTTTTCTCAACCGTGGTCGCCAAAGCGCCAACGCCGGCGAGGAAGACCTTACGCAGGCCGTCACCAAAATCAAAATCAGCCATGATTACCTCCTTAGGTGATGGTAGTACCCACTCTATCGCATTATCTTCACAAATAAAGTCAACGAAACTGGTCAATCGTCGCAATTCTGCGGAAGGCTCGCTGCCGTATGCTCACAGCGTACGGAAAACGAAAACGAAGCCGCAAAAACACAGGACAGCGTGATCGTGCGAAACTCGCGCAAAAAATGAACGGCCGATCAGCGCGGGCGTGACATGGCCACGCGACGCGCGTTGACTGCAATCGTGTTGATGCTGTCAAGTTCCGCACGCTGCGCTTGCGTTTGCCCTGCAGCAACCGGATCGAACGAACCGTATCGGCGTTCCACGGCGGTGCGGATCAGAAAATCGGCGAGCGCAGGATTCTTCGGCAGCAGCGAACCGTGCATGTATGTGCCAATCACATTGTTGACGCGCGCGCCTTCCGTATGATCCTCGCCATTGTTGCCGATGCCGTCCGCGTCGACAGTACCGAGCGGCTGCACGCCTTCGCGCAGGAAGGTCTGACCGGAATGGTTTTCGTAGCCGATGATATCGCCAAAATCGGCGGAATGCTCGGTCAGATTGCCGATCATGCGCACTTCCTGACCAACCGTGTACGCGCCGATCACGCCGATGCCGTCGAGTCGGGAACCATCCACCGTTTCGAAATATTCGCCGAACAGCTGGTACAGGCCGCAAATCATGAGCATGGGGGTGCCGTCGGCAGCCAGCGAGCGCAACAGGTCGGCGCGTTTGAAGAAGTCGTCGATGATTTTCTTCTGGCCGGTGTCTTGGCCGCCGCCGCCCAGAATCATATCGACATGTTCGGGCCACACGTCGCCCTGATTGTAGGCGTGCACGTGCGGTTCGTAGCCGTACAGCGCGAGTCGGCGCTGGATGGTGAGTACGTTGCCGGAGTCGCCGTAGATGTTCATGTCTTTCGGATATAGCGACACGATGTCGATTGTCTGGCTCATATCGTCTCCCTCATGCGTTTCATACGTTCTTCATGCGTTTTCATGCGTTGCGCCGATTTTCATGCGTTTTTCGCACGTTTTGCCGGATCGTGCGGATGCGCGCCGTCACTTGCCCACGCCAGCGTCGGCGACTTCGGCGATTCTGCCGAGCGCGGCTCGCGTTTTGAGCATTGCCGTGTATGTGCAGTAGATATGCTTGGGGGTACCCGGATTCGCGTTCACGAACGTTGAGACGGCCTCTTCAAGTTCCGTGTTGACGCTATTCACCGGCACCTGATCATATTCGAGACGCAACGCCATATCCCATGCGCGCACGCCTGAAACCATAGATACACCGGTGCCTCGCAGCGAGGAGAAGTCCACGTCCCACAGCCAGCTCATGTCACGCCCGTCGGCGTATTCGTCGTTGATGGCGATCATGGTGTCGCAGCCTTCGGGGGCGAAGGATGCGAGCGACAGACGGAATCCCATGGGATTTTTGACGAGCAGCAGCTCCACCGGCGAACCGTTCACGTCGATGACTTCGCCACGTCCGAACGCCGGAGTGACTTCGGCTGCCGCGTCGATCATGGATTGCGTGGTGGAGCGCGCGAAATCGATCATGCGCTGTGAGATTCCCACTTGACGCAGCAGTTCGTCGGTTACGTTCTCTTCGAACGGCAGGAACATTGCCTGCGCGTCGGCCACGACCGCTCGCACGACAGCCAGCGCGGCCGCCGCGTTGTACAGGTTGTACACACCTTCCAGTTTCACGCCGGTTTCGTACGTTTCGCCGTCGATGCCGAAGCGGGCACGATGGTCGCCTACGGCAAGCAGGGTCACGTCAGCCGGTAGCTGTCCCGCAGATTCTGCATTTTCCGCTTTTTCTGCATGTTCCCCAGTTTTCGCAATTGCGGAAGCATCGTCAATCTCAATATTTTCGTCCGATTCTGCAGATTCGGACAAGTCAATACCAACTGACGCTTCAGTATCAGCTGCCGATTCCGTATCAACCGTCGTGCGCATATCATCGTCGGAAGGGAAGAAGCTGCGCAGCGACTTGTCAAGTCCGAAATAGCGCACTTCCACACCATCTTCAGTATGCGTGACGTCTGCAAGCCGTGCGATGCGCGGATCCTCACGGTTGAGCACCACGGTTCCGGTGGTCGCTTCGGCAGCTTTGCTCAACAGTCGGGCGGTATTGTCGATTTCGCCGAAACGGTCGAGCTGGTCACGCATCACGTTGAGCAGCAGGCAGTAGTCGGGTTGCACTTGTTTGACGAAATGCACCGCGTACGCTTCGTCGAGTTCCAACACGGCGATATCGGCGTCCAGTTTGCCGCCAAGCGAGACTTCGGCCAGCAGCGACGAAACCACGCCACGGGTGAAGTTCGATCCGGTCGGGTTGGTGAACACTTTTAATCCCAACGATTCCAGCATACTTGCCACCATGCGAGTGGTGGTGGTTTTGCCGTTCGTGCCGGATACGAGCACCACGCCGAGCGGCAGCTGCTGTAGCGTGCGTGCGAGGAATTGCGGGTCGATCTGTTCCACGATTTTGCCGGGGAACGCGCTGCCGCCGCCATGCGCCAAGCGGGAGGCCGCTCGAACGGCTTTGCCGATCAGCGGCGTTGCGAATGAGTTCCACGCCATGCTTATACCTCCTGCTGGCTCTGATAGTCCTGCGGCATATCTTTGAACTTGGAGTACGCGCCAAGGAACGCGAGGTTGAAGGTATCGGTCGGACCGTTACGATGCTTCGCCATGATGATGTCGGCCTCGCCCGGGCGGTCCTCCTTGTCGTAGGCGTCCGGCCTGTGCACGAGGAACACCACGTCGGCGTCCTGTTCGATAGAACCAGATTCACGCAGGTCGGAAAGCTGCGGCTTCTTGTCCTGACGCATTTCGGGGCCACGGTTCAGCTGGCTCAGCGCCACCACCGGCACTTCCAATTCCTTGGCAAGCAGCTTCAATGCACGAGAGAAGTCAGACACTTCCTGCTGGCGGCTTTCCACGGCTTTGCCGGAAGTCATGAGCTGCAGGTAGTCGATCACCACCAATTTCAGATCATTCGTCTGCTTCAATCGACGGCATTTCGCACGGATCTCCATCAAACTCATGTTCGGACTATCGTCGATGAATAATGGTGCGTTCTGCAGTTTATCTTGCAGATTATTAAGGATATTCCAACGTTCCTGCGTGATATCTTCCGCTCGGCGCATGGCTGCCAACGGAATATTCGTTTCCGCGGAGATAATTCGTTGCGCAAGTTCGTTTTTGCTCATTTCCAAGCTGAAGATCACGGATGTCATATTGTGGTGCAACGCGGCGGATCGTGCGAAATCGACGCCGAGCGTGGACTTGCCCATGGCGGGGCGTCCTGCCACAACGATCATCTGGCCCGGCTGCAGGCCTTGCGTCACTTCGTCGATGTCGCGGAATCCGGTTGGTACGCCCTTGGAGACTTCGCCGTTCTGCAGTCGGTCGATTTGGTCAAGGGTGTCGGTGATGACAGTACCGATCGGCGCGTAATCCTGTCTCACTTTGCCGGTCGACATTTCGTAGACTTCGGCCTGCGCCAGGTTGACGACGTCTTCAGCTTGGGATCCTTCGGCCGTGTAGCCGAGCTGCGCTATTTTGGTGCCGGCTGCGATCACATTGCGCAAGATGGCGCGCTGGTGGATGATGTCGGCATAGAAGGTTGCGTTGGCTGCGGTCGGCACGGATGCGACGAGGCTGTGCAGATAGTCGGATCCCCCCACTTTTTCGAGGTCGCCGTCTTTGAGCAGTTGATTGGCCACCAGCACCGCGTCGACGGGTTGCGATGCGGAGAACAGGTTGATGATGGCTTCGTACACGGTTTGGTTACGCGGCTGGTAGAAATCGGTGATGTCGATCATCTGTGAGACTTCGCCGATGGCGTCTTTGCTCATGAGCATGCCGCCGAGCACCGCCATTTCGGCGGCGTCGTCATGTGGCGGCACACGGTCAAAGATGGCGTCGCGAATGGCTGCTCCGGATGTTCCGGAAGTGCTGCCATTGCCTGAAAAACCGCGGTTTTGCCCTTGATTCAGGCCGTTGTTCCAAGAATTGCTCTCCGCCATGCTTCTCCAGCTCTTCGATGTGTGGTGTACCGGGAAAAACCATAATACCTGTGCCACTTCACGAACAGTATTGTGCTGAGATTATCGAGGATTCTCCGCATTGCTGGAGTTGATGATACACGACACGCGCGAATCGGTTCGCTGTGGATAAGAAAGTCGAAAAAAGCCAAGTTATCCACATATTGGGGATAACTATGTGGAAAACATATCGAGTTATCCACCAAATGGGGATAACCAAGTGGACAACTTGGGGACATCTTTCGTACAGGTGTCTATTCCCCTGGTTTTGACTTGCTTAAGTGAACTGAAGGTGATATGTTCCCCACTTTTTCTTAAACAGCGCATATACGACAGCGCGGCGGGCGCCATATTGACAACCAGTCGCTTTGCCGGACACTCGCCCACGGCCTACACGGCCTCACATGTGATAGCGGGTGGCGTTGTACATGGTTCGGACGAGGGTTTCGCGCCATTTGCTCCAGCCGTACTGTTTGGAAATGGTCTCGCCGGACGTGGCACCCAATGACGAACCGTCAGCGCGAGTCAGGTCAAAGAGCATGTCAAGCAGCAGCGGATCATGATCAAGGAGGGAGGCCAATTCGTCGCCAACATTCGGATCATTAGGATTCTGGCCAGTCGCAAATTCCGACAACGTAAGATGCTCGCGCACCAGCACCGTGACCCACCAAATAATGTCACGGTCAAAACCCATACGTTTCAAAACCGTGGACGCATGACGGGCACCCTCCGCAGCATGATCGGCAACCCACGGACGCTTGCCGATATCATGCAAAATACCAGCCAACAGCAACGCCTGATAATGCCGATCATCATAACGGTTTCCACGAGGTGTTTCGCGACCAAGCCGTGTGACCACCTCAACCGAATGACGGTCAATCGTGTAACGATGAGCAGCCGAAGTGCTCGGACGATTACGAATCGCCAACCATTCCGGAATCAAACGACCCGGAATATCAACAAAATCAATCTCCTCCCATACCTGCAACAACGCGGGACCGCTCGCAAGCAAACGCAAGAACAGACTGCGCGACTCATCATTCCAAGTGCGATCATCAATCGGACATGACTTCAGATTCTGCAACGTGCCGGGCGCAATCGGCAGACCAAACTCAGCCGCAGCAACAGCCGCACGCAATGCAAGGCACGGATCAGACTTCGGATCGGCACCCGGCGCAAGCACAATCTCCTCCTCATGCTTGGCAATACCGGGCGCGACCACATCAAACGTAGGAGCCTGACGCTTGCCACCGCCACGAGGCTGGAACACCTGGAAAAACGCAAAACGAGGCTTCTCATGAGTCAACGAATGCTCGGCGCGGGAAGCTGTGGAATCAAGCGAAAACGCGATTTGACGGCCAACACGCGCAAGCAACGTCTGCAAATCATCAATCGACTTCGCCTCACGCTCGCCGCTCGGCAACGTCGGATCAGCCAAACCCAACATCGCCGAGACCCTCGCCTGATAGGGAGCAAGCAGCATGTTCGTGTCTTTGGCGGCGACCAAATGAATGCAGTCACGCACATCCAACAACCGTTCGACAGCATCGTCATACTGGCCGTGCGGGCGGTCGGCAAGCCAAGAAGCGGCAAGCGCGGAGACTAGCACGGAATCGCGCAAACCGCCGCGAGACTCCTTAATATCAGGCTGATTGCCGTACGCCATACGGCCGAACTCGTCCAAACGAGACTTGGCGGAACCCAACAATTCGGGCAAGCGCTTACGGGCGGCCCTACGCCAACGCTCTAAAATGGAGACGGCCGTGGATTCGATCAGCTGCGCGTCGCCCGCGATCGGCACCACATCCAGCCAACCCATCGCGGCGGGCAGATCATGGTCGGTGACCGCCTCGCACTGCGCGCGGGTGCGCACCGACTGGTCAAGATCAAGGCCAGAATCCCAAATCGGATACCACAATTTGTTGGCAAGCTCGTTAAGCTGCTGGTCAGTAAGCGCGTGAGGCTCATAAATGACCACCAAGTCAAGATCGGAACTCGGTCCCACTTGGCCGCGAGCCAACGAACCGACCGCGCCAAGACCAATACCAACTTGCGGAACGTCAAAAGAAACCGTCTGGCAGGCCTCCTGCCACAACTTCGTCAGGCAATCCATGGCCAGATCCGTACGAGCCTTGCGCTTCGCCGCACCATTGCGGTACACGCCGTCGGCATCCGGCTGACTTATATTCATGAAACGTTGTTTAAGACCATCAACCGCTGAAGTCATAGCAAATCCTTATGAATCTTCGCAAAAACAATCAAATCTGAGCAGATAAAAGCGAAAGTGGGGAAATCCGAAGCAGACAATCTGACGCGAAAATCGTATGAAAATCCCCGCACGGCGCGAAGCACGTACGGGGATCTGTCTATTGATAACCCGAACCTAAGCCCGGGGTCCTTAATATCTATCCGAATGAATTATCAGATAGCGGCAGAGCCGGTCTCGCCGGTGCGCACGCGGGTCACCGAGTCAAGCGGGGCAACCCAGACCTTGCCGTCGCCGATGGTGCCGGAGCCGGCGGACTTGACGATCACACCGACCAGAGTCTCGGCATCGGCGTCGTCGGACAGCACCTCGATGCGAATCTTCGGAATGAGGTCCACGGTGTATTCTGCACCACGGTAAACCTCGGTGTGGCCACGCTGGCGGCCGTAACCGTTAGCCTCAGACACGGTCAGACCGTGAACACCTGCGGCAGCGAGGGCTTCCTTGACATCGTCAAGCTTATGCGGCTGAATGATAGCGGTAATGAGCTTCATCTCACTTCACCTCCTTGAGAACAGAGCTGGCGGTACCAGCAAAATCGTAAGCACGTTCACCCTGATCGGCAAGATCAATACCGCCGACTTCCTGAGCTTCGGTGACACGCCAGCCAATCGTCTTCTCCAGAGCGAAGGCGATGATGCCGGTGACAACAGCGGACCAGATGATGGCAACGAGGGCAACGAGGAGCTGCACAACCAGCTGCTTCCAGTCGCCGCCTGCGAACAGGCCGGTACCTTCGCCGAAGAAGCCGATGAGCACAGTGCCGGTGAAGCCGCCGACGCCGTGGACGCCGACAACGTCGAGAGAATCATCGTAGCCGAGCTTGAACTTCAGGCCGCAAGCGAGGCAGGTGAGCACGCCGGCGATGGCGCCGAGCACGATGGCCCACAGCGGGGAAACCACATCGGCGGCCGGGGTGATGGCGACCAGACCTGCGACGATACCGGAAGCGGCACCCATGGCGGTGTAGTGGCCGGTACGGATCTTCTCAGTGAAGCCCCAAGAGAGCATTGCGGCGGCGGTTGCAGCGGAAGTAGAAACCCAAGCGTAGCCTGCGGTGCCGTTGGCGGCGAACGCGGAACCAGCGTTGAAGCCGAACCATCCGAACCACAGCAGGAAAGCGCCAAGCATCACGAACGGAACATTATGCGGACGGAACGGCTGGGTGCCGAAGCCCTTGCGCTTGCCGATGATCAGCACGATCACCAGAGCGGCGACTGCAGCGTTGATGTGCACGACCGTACCACCTGCGAAATCGTGGGCGGCAGCGCCGATGGCCTGGGAGATTGCGCCGTCAGCGCTCAGCAGACCGCCATTCCACACCATGTGGGCGAGCGGAGCGTAATCGAAGGTAATCCACAGCGCGACGAAAATCATCCAAGTGGAGTACTTGACACGTTCAGCGATAGCGCCGCAAATCAGAGCGACGGTAATCATGGCGAATGCGGACTGGAACGCCACATCGACGCTGACCGGGTAATTGTTGGAGTTCAGCGAAGCCGACGTGAAGACGCCGCCGTCGGAAACCATGGAATCCTTCAGCAGGAAACCCGTGGCCGGATCACCGAAGACACCGCCGACCGAAGTGCCTGCGTAGGCGATGGACCAGCCCCACAGCACCCAGATCACCATTGTGACGGACAGAGCGGCCGCCTCCATGATCATCATGTTCAGCACGGCCTTTGCGCGGACCATGCCACCGTAGAAGAACGCCACACCCGGCGTCATGAGGAACACAAGGGACGCGGAAGTCAAAATCCACGCGGCATTTCCAGAATCAAGCTGACCCATGTCACCCTCCTCTTTCTTTCTTTTTGAGTTCACATTTCCGGCCCCATCGTATGGGGCTGACAAAACGGTATGGAACGCCGCCCGCGTTTTGAAAACGTTACGACGTGTTACAGCAAGGTAACGCCATCTCGCCATTACGCCAACCGAAAATGGCGGAATAAAGCGGCTGGCATGTTTTGTTTCAGATTGCGCACCACTCCCAGGACAAACCAATATCAGCCCATTTTTCAGCGTATCTGCCATATATAGACGAGATAGGACTGGTCGGGGGTAAAAAGAAAGCCTCCCACGCGGGGAGGCTTTCTCGAGAGCGTAATCAGCTCAAGCGAGGATGCCGTCAACGAAGCCTTCCGGATCGAACGGGGCGAGATCGTCCGGGCCTTCGCCAAGGCCGACGAGCTTGACAGGCACGCCAAGCTCCTTCTGCACGGAAATCACGATGCCGCCCTTTGCGGAACCGTCAAGCTTGGAAAGCACCACACCGGTAATGCCGATGGCTTCGGCGAACACCTTGGCCTGCGTCATGCCATTCTGGCCGGTGGTGGCGTCGAGCACGAGCAGCACCTCGTCGACCGGAAGATTCTTTTCGGTAACGCGGCGGATCTTGCCGAGCTCGTCCATGAGGTTCGCCTTGTTCTGCAAGCGGCCCGCAGTGTCGATGATGAGCACGTCGACGTTCTCTTCCTTGGCCTTGGCGCTGGCCTCGAATGCGACGGACGCCGGATCGGCGCCGTCCTTGTCGGAACGCACGACCGGAACGCCGACCTTAGCGCCCCAAGTTTCCAACTGGTCGGCGGCCGCCGCACGGAAGGTATCGGCAGCGCCCAGCATGACCTGCTTGCCTTCGGAAACAAGCAGGCGGGAAAGCTTGCCCGCCGTGGTGGTTTTGCCCGTGCCGTTCACGCCGACCATGATGATGACGCTCGGTTTGTTCGCGCCTTCCTTATCGGCATTGAGACGGCGATCCGTGTCAGTGCCTACGAGCTTCAGCAGCTTGTCCTTCAGCGCGGCACGCACTTCGGCCGGGTCGGACTGGCCTGAGATTCGGGCATCGTTACGCAGTTCTTCGACAAGCTGTTCGCTGGCTTCCGCGCCCACGTCGGCAAGCAGGAGGGTGTCTTCAACGTCTTCCCAGTCGGCTTCGGAAAGCTGATCCTTCGCAAGAATGTTGAACAGAGCCTTGCCGAACGGATTACCGGATTTCGACAGGCGCGCCTTAAGACGCTGCATGCGCGTGCCGGCGGCTTCGGGGGTTTCATGAACCGGTTCGGGCTTGGCTTCGGTGGCTGGTGCAGGAGCCGCCGTTTCGGCAGAGGAAGCTTGAGCTGAGGACTTCTGCTGACTTTCAGCCAGAGCTTTTTCAGCTGCATCAACATTGGAATCAACGGACGGCTTCACCGTGGAAGAATCAGCCGCAGCCGACTTTGCTTCCGCAGCAAGACGGGCATCAGCAGCCGCTTTCGCATCCTCAGTGGACTTGTTGACGGCGTTCTTGCGGGTCTTACCGAGCCACCAACCACCAATCACCAGAATTGCCGCAATAACGACAACAGCGACAATCGCAATAATCACATTCGTATCCATGACTCCAGCCTAAAAAGCGCAACGGACACACCGGCTCCGCCCCGCGGACGCACCACGAATGTCCGATTCGTCAGAAGAATAAGGTGCTCTACCATGCAAGACATCGATAATGCGATTTTTGACTTCGATATATCTGGTAACGTTTTTATAAATCATGAAGAGTGATTTTTTTGTCTTCCGCTGCCTGCTTTGAAGGACTGCCTCCTTTCTTTAGGGAATTTGCGTAGCGAATCAGGCTCCTCGCGATGAGGAAGACCAGAACGAATACGGCGATTACGCCTAGGATCTCAATCAACAATGCGATCCATGTCCAGCTCATGATTCATCCCTTCTCTTTCTGTACTCGTCTATGAGTATTCGAGCCGTGTCGACGTCGTATCTATCGTCGATGGCGAGACTCTTCACCAAGAGGATGAATGGATCCTCCGTCTCGTTGTCGTTCAACCGTATTTTTCGATAAGCCTGTCAAGCCGGAGCCTCATGGTCGGGTAGGAGACTTGATACAGCTGGGACATTTGCTTCAGAGATCCTGACGATAGCACGAAGTTCTTGATGAAGGCCAAATCCTCCTCCGCAAGGTTGGCCAACCATTCTGGTAGACGGTCCACATCACCCCCTTCAATAAAATTTATTATTTATTAAATATATTAAAGCCATAATGGAGCATTGTCAATATGACACACGTGTTCGATTCCGCAGAAACTGACGATACGTGAGGATCGGACGGTCAAGGGGCTATCCACGGGGCGTGAAAAACTAGGCAGTATGGCCAATACATCCAGAATGACGTCGTACCAGCGGCGCGAACAGCTTATCGAA
>OJSC01002427.1_pt1 | contig 14714 bp, 16 predicted proteins | sample 1599361 | NCBI WGS metagenome assembly OJSC01 (sample SAMN04168656, study PRJEB22393) | human gut metagenome | biome: human gut microbiome; feature: stool | host: Homo sapiens | collected 2014-03-17 | reverse complement strand
TGATGTCGGCAGGCACAGACCTGAACATCAACATCAGGAGAACGGACGGAAAACTGTCCGTAGCGGTAATACCCAGACGTACAACACTCAAGGATGAAGCCGGACAGGCCATCGTGCCGCTCATACTCAACGGCACCCCCATGGAACTGGACGGACAATTCCTGCAGATCATCACCACACCGCTGCAGAAAGCGCAGGGAATCCTCACCAACCTTGAAACCTTCGAGCAGCAGGCACGGCTCGCCGCAACACAAGGCAAGGCGGCCGGAACCGCCAACGACAAGAAGACAAAAGAGGCACGTGAAAAACAGGAAAAGATGGAAAAACTCCTCAAACGTGCGGAGGAGGCGTTCACGGCAGGAAGATACTCGGAAGCGACAACCTGCTTCAGGCAGGCCAAGGTACTCGCAGACACGGACAGGCAGAAACAGATAGAGGCAAGGATACAGGAAGTGCAGAAGGAGTCGTCACAGGGCTGCCTGTTTCCTGAAACGGACACACAGCCGCTTCCACAACAGCCGCCCGCAAACGGTACGGCGAACGGTAACCGACCTGACGGACAAATGCGGATGTTCACGTCACAACCGCCACAACAGCCTGTACAGCAGGCAATCCCGCAACCGGTACAACAACCGGTGCCCCGGCCGCAGATAGTACAGCCGCAGCCCGTACCACAATATTATCCGGGAACACCGCAACCACAGCCAATGTACGAAGGATACTGCCGGAATCCCGCAAACGGCAGTCCGCAACAAACAGCGGAACAGCCCCAAACATACTTCCTCCAGCCCGGCGGACAGTCCCCTCAGGCACAACCATGGCAACAGCCGCAACCCGTCCCCCTGCAGCCGCAGGCAACCGTCATACAGACAACCCGGGAAAATACGGGCAGGGAATACCAGTCACCGCCACAACCGGCCGCAGAAGCGCTCACTTTTGACAAGGACGATGAAAGTGACAGGGAACTGTTGCGTGAAGACCCGTATGCGGAATACATAGACTTCCCGCAGGAATGCCGCATGAAGGACGAGACACAGGCGGAGCTTATATGTTGTTAAACCATTAAAACTTTAAATAATATGGCACTTGATATCAAAGGACTCAAAAGAGTATTCATCCTGAAAAAAGGAAATGACACCCTGACACTGGAAGATCCGGACAGCAGAATGTCCCTTTCCGAAGTGACGGACTTCTATTCCATGAACTATCCGGAACTGACCACGGCAACCCTGCACGGGCCGGAACTCGAAGAGGACCGCGCGGTATACCGGTTCAAAACCACCATAGGAACGAAAGGATAAGCCATGGCAAAGAAAACAAACCCTAAGAAAAAGGAGGAGACAACATGCAGACAGTTATCGGAACTACAAACGGAAGCCCTGGCACGACTTATTATCAGCGAGGCCGGATGCACAGACATCAGCCGGGGAACCGGCAGCAGAAAGAAAAGAAGGCTGCCGCCGGCAGGAACCGTAATGATTTTCTAACGGGGAGAATTCTCCCCGTTACCCCCAATTACTGTATGGAGATCCGCGCGGGAGAGAAAATCAATCTTACGACAAGGGAGAATTTTGATTTCCTGTACCGATCGGCACTCAGATACAGCGCACTTGTCGGCCTCAGGCTTCCTTTCCGTCCGACCGGGAAATCACCGAGGATGAACATCGTCAAACTGTACCGGGCAATGGACACCATACTCCCGGAGCATGTCAACCTGGAAGAGGAGAACGGAAGGCTGTACTTCTGCCTCTACCGGTTCCATGAGTGGCCGGAATATAAACTGTTCTGGATACCGCTGGAATTCACGGAGAGACTGCCGGAGAAACTCGGAAAGATAGCACTGGAATTTATCCGGCAGCTCGCCCGGCACCATGGCATACCCAAAAGCACGGATACCAGCTACTACGAAATGGCACACGATTACCTGGAAGACTACAGGCTCTACGACGAAGAGGCGACGGCAGGAGAGATCAGACGCAAGGCCGCACTTGCCAGACTGTATGAAAAAGGGAAGGCGCACCGTATACTGAAGAGAATGGACAATCCAAAGGGATTTCTTGCGGATCTGGAGGGGGAAATACGGAAATACCATACGAAGAAGAACAATGAGCGGGCATTGCTGGAACTGCTCACGGAAGGTACGGCATACATTTCATACGGCAGCCCGAGCATCATGCAATACTCCTACGACTGGGCATACGAGGAGGCAGCAGATTTCAGGCCGGTGGGACTGGATACGCAGATAATGGTCACCTGGTCGGTAAAGGACGCCATGAACGACGAAATGGAAAGCTATTTCAACTCGGACTATCAGGAATCATATGTGATCACACCCGTCACGACATTCCACCTGACACCGGACACGGAAAAGCCTTTCTCCATGGATGACTTTCCGGAGCGGTTCTCCCATTGGCTCGAACGCTTCACAAAACTCATTACAAACAACTTCTAATAAAACAGGAAAATGAATGAACTGACAAAACAGATGCAGCAAATCATGCATCCCAGAGCGGTACTTGTCGCCTATGAATGCGAAACGACAGATTACTCAACCCCGCGAAGTTATCTCGAACTCAGGCCCGTCAATGAGAAAGGACGGATGGGGGCCGGCATTCCGGTAACCTATGAGTTCATGAACTCACTGGTGGAATCATACACGGAAAGCATGAGCGGAATCCCGCACGGACGCATCCCCGGGAACATGCTCCTGTGCGACTCCAGAAAAGGGCGCGAAAGGTACATATGGTACAATCCGCCACAGAAGAGAAAAATGTACTTTCAGGACGGGCTGCACATTACAGACGGGACATTCAACGTACCGGGCGTCATCTACGTGGTGGAAAGGGAATACATGGACATACACGCCTTCAAGGGAGCAATCCCCGAAGAGCGGACAGAACTGTATCTGGCGCCGTTCTTCAATGTAGCCGGGGCGAACGTCTGCCTGGGCAGCTCATCGCTAAAGAAACCGCAGGACATGGATTTTCTGGAATTTCAGGAATACTGGGAAAAGCGTTTCTGGATGAGCGAGTTCTCACATTTGGGAAGTGACAGGAACCCGACCCGCAGCAACCTGGTTTCCGTAACGGAACATGCACGGAACAATCCGTTTGATTACAGCGAGTTACAACAATCCGGGAAGAAACTTAAAGACATACTGGCATGAAAAAGATTCATTACACGGACAACTACCTGCTGAAACCCTACCATCCCGTCACCATCCATGTTGCGGGTGCAGGGGGCACGGGATCACAGGTCATCGCCAACCTGGCACGCATGAACGTCGCGTTGCAGGCACTGGGACATCCGGGACTGCACGTCACCGTATTCGATCCCGACATTATCACGGAAGCCAACATAGGACGCCAGCTCTTCAGTGAGGCGGAGCTGGGACAAGGCAAGGCCACGGCGGCCGTCACACGCGTCAACCGTTTTTTCGGAACAACATGGACGGCGGAAAACTGCCGCTATCCCGTACGGAAAACACAGGAAAACGGGGATGACAGGACAAGGCCGGCGAATATCATCATCACCTGCACCGACAATACCCGCTCACGACTGGAACTGTGGAGATTACTGAAAAAATACAGGGAGGCCTCCGTAAACAATGAAAGAGCGGTTTATTACTGGATGGATTTCGGGAATGCGCAAACCACCGGGCAAATCGTCATAGGCACTGTCCGCAACAAGATACGACAGCCGGCATCAAAAGAATTCATGCCGGTACCCGGAATGAATGTCATCACCGAGGAGGTGAACTATTCCACAATAGAAGAGAAGGACTCCGGACCGAGCTGCTCACTGGCGGAAGCACTGGAAAGACAGGACCTGTACATCAACTCCATACTGGCACAAGTCGGCTGTGACATTCTATGGAGGATGTTTAAGGAAGGAAGAACCCTGTACCGGGGGGCATATATCAATCTGGACACACTCCGGGTAAACCCGATACCGGTATAGGCCATGTGAAAAAGACAGCCTCCCCTGCCGCCAACAGTTGCTGCGGCAAGGGAAGCATCTGCAATTTTTTTCCAATCCGTATAAAACCGGAGCCGGATTCAGGATTTAATCCGCACTAATCCGGCGACACCCTTCCCCGTTTTAACCAGTTCGTATTTCTCAAGCCTTTCATACAATTTGCCGAGCGTCCTGCAGCCATACCTTTTCACTTTGAATTTGGGCATCAGCTTCTTCAGCACACCTCCAATCAAAGACAGACTGACCTCCTCCTTACCGTCAGCAGCCTGCTCAAAAGCCTTGTCAAAGTATTCCATATCTCTTTGAATAAAGAATTCAGGCGTATTTTCCTGAAAAGGCTTCTCCTCCTTCCAGTCAGCCAACAGAAACCCAGTACAGGAACGTACCAGTGCCACCGGTGTCTTTCCCTCCCCGTAACCGAGAACCGTCAGGCCGCTCTCCCTGATACGTTGTGCCAGCAGGGTATAATCCCCGTCACTGGCAACCAGACAAAAACAACCGACCCGCCCCTCATGAAGGATGTCCATCGCATCCATAACCAACGCGATATCCGTCGTATTCTTTCCCGGCACAAAAGAGGAAGCCTGCACCATCCTGAACGAATAATCCCTTGCCGCATCCTTCCAACCGGAAAGGGATTTTTTAGTCCAGTCACCATATATACGTCTCACAACGGCAGCACCATAGCGGGATACGAACCGCATCACATCTTCCATCTTCTCGGAAGAAGCATTATCGCCGTCAATCAAAACCGCGACAGACAAATCTTTTTCTTTTTTCATACCGAATCCTTAAGCTGCAAAAATATAACAGGTTCCCGCAAATATAAATAATTGATCCTATTTTTTCTTTCCCCTATGCCGCAAAAAATCCTGTATTTCCGAACTACGATAAAAATTCTTCCCGTTCTCGTCCGTCTGGTAGTAGCGGATAAGCCCCTTTTCACGGTAACGGGCAATGGTCCGTTGCGTCACGCCCAGAAGTTGCGCAAGGTCACAGTTATCCAGCAAGGTGTCGCCGTCCAGGCAGTCTTTCAGGCGGTTCATACGGTCAAGTTTCTTTTCAAGGCGATTAAAACCTTCCACCATAGTCATGATCATTTTCTCAAGTACCTCATTATCTATATACATCATGGCATATCCTCCATTGTTTTAAAAAGTGATTACCTGAATACTCTTCCTGTGCGCACTACAAGAGTATATTACACTATAATGAAAATTACATGCCGGATTCAAAAAAACGAATCCATCTTTTTACATAACATTCTAATTCACAAAGAAATATAAAATAAAAAAATTACAAAAAGCACTGTAAAATGTAATCCCGGATGTTGTAAAGTCCGGGTACAATTTGTAAATACGACTTACAATTTGACCAGCTATCCGTGAAATCTGACGACATCTGCTGACACCTGTAGTCAGAGACTTGGAGACAAACATGCCGGCAGTATACCTTTACATCGGACAAAAAATCAAAAGCTTATGGAAGTGATCAGTATCGAAGCCGCAACATTTGAAGAAATGAAGCAGGCGTTAAGCTCAATCATCCGGGATATCCGGACAGGAAGAGGAATACGGCAGGAGGAAAGACTGACGGAATGGATGGACAATCAGGAAGCATGCATTATGATGGATATCTCTCCAAGGAAGTTGCTTACTTTGCGCAGCACGGGAAAAATCTCGTACAGCAGGATAGACAGGAAAATCTATTACCGGAAAAAAGACATCGTCACATACATGGAAGGAGTGTTACAAAAAGGAAACAATTAAACAAAGAAATATGGCACATGACTTACTGACAAGGGAAAGTCCGGAAATTATCCGGTTCTTTCAGGACATTGGACACATCACTGAACTCTTAAGAAGCGAACCGGACAGATACAGACCTGTCCTGAACGGTGACAGGTACATCACCGAAGCTGAACTGTCCGAATCACTGAAGATAACACGCCGGACACTGGTTGAACACAGGACAACCGGGCTTATCCCCTATTACCGGCTGGGAGGCAGGATACTTTATAAAGAGAAGGATATTATAAAACTGCTGGATGAAAACAGGCTGGAAGCTTTTTAAAAGCCGGCAGTATAGAAGAGAACGTCTTCGGAAATTTTCCTAAAGACGTTCTCTTCATATATATGCCATTCATTCCAGCATAAATGAATACATTATAAAGTTTTCTGTAATTTTATGCCAATACTATTTGGAGGAATCGAACCTTTTCCATATCTTTGCACCGTCAAAAAAATGACAGCGATAAAGATTGAAATAATTGAAATTAGAAATATGGCTAATTCAATGGTTTTGATTTTAACGATATAAGATTTAGTGCTGTCTATCAGGACTTTAAAAACAAAGAACTTTAAATGTTCGATTCCTGGTGGCACCACATTTCGAGAGCGGAATGTAGCGCAGTTGGTAGCGCACTACGTTCGGGACGTAGGGGTCGGGCGTTCGAGTCGCCTCATTCCGACAAGATAAGGGTTAGCTTACTGAGATTCAGAAAGTTAACCCTTATCTTTTTAAATAGCCGGGACGAAATCGGGACGGCGGGTATAACGTACTGATCATCCATCAGATAATTCAATAATCAATTTCTTTTTCGTTCGATTCCTCCCTATTTTCAGTTTAATTTATTTGCACGCCAATAGATTCATTTATATCTTTGTTACCAATATTTCATTTAATCCCATTAATTCATCAACCTATTACATCATGAAAAACAGATTCCACCTTTTAGCCACAGCGGTAGTTTCCTTGTTATGTGTTAGTTGTGCAGAAACTCAGGTTTCTCAGTCCGGAAGTGAAAAAGCAGTCAATCCCCCTATTATGGGTTGGAGCTCATGGAACGCTTTCCGGGTAGATATCAGTGAAGATATTATTAAGAATCAGGCCGACCTGATGGTTAAAAAAGGTCTGAAAGACGCAGGATATCATTATATTAATATTGATGATGGTTTCTTCGGCGAACGGGACGGCAATGGAAAGATGCAGACCAACAAAAACCGTTTCCCGAATGGCATGAAACCGGTTGCCGACCATATACATAGTCTTGGAATGAAAGCCGGTATTTATACAGATGCCGGCAACAACACTTGCGGTTCTATCTGGGACAACGATCATGCAGGAGTAGGTGCCGGTATTTACGGACATGAGCAACAAGACGCCCAACTCTATTTCGGCGACTGGGGATTCGACTTTATCAAGATAGACTATTGCGGCGGAGATGTACTGGGCCTGAATGAACAGGAACGCTATACTTCCATCCGGAACAGCATCGACAAAGTAAACAAGGACGTCTCTGTCAACATCTGCCGTTGGGCTTTTCCCGGCACATGGGCAAAGGATGTAGCTACTTCATGGCGTATCAGCGGTGACATCAATGCACATTGGGGGTCATTGAGATATGTGGTCGGCAAAAACCTATACCTGTCTGCCTACGCCAAAGACGGGTACTACAATGATATGGATATGATGGTCATCGGTTTCCGCGACAACAGCAAAGTAGGAGGAAAAGGACTTACCCCGACAGAAGAAGAAGCTCACTTCGGCTTATGGTGTATCATGAGCTCGCCTCTGCTGATCGGATGTAATCTGGAAAGTTTGCCGGAATCTTCTCTTGAACTGCTGACAAACAAAGAATTAATCGCTCTGAACCAAGACCCGTTGGGCTTGCAGGCATACGTAGCACAACATGAGAACGAAGGCTATGTACTGGTAAAAGACATCGAACAAAAACGTGGTAATGTACGTGCCGTTGCTCTTTACAATCCATCGGATACTGTTTGCAGCTTCTCCGTACCTTTCTCGGCACTGGAGTTTGGCGGGAACGTAAAAGTACGTGACTTGGCAAAACGCAGTGATTTAGGAAATTTCTCTGATGTCTTTGAGCAAACGCTTCCTGCACACAGCGCTATGTTCCTCCGCATGGAAGGCGAAACACGTCTGGAACCGACATTATATGAAGCAGAATGGGCATACCTGCCAATGTTCAATGATCTCGGCAAAAATCCGAAAGGCATCATATATGCCGCCGATCAGGAAGCTTCCGGAAAAATGAAAGTAGGTTTCTTGGGCGGACAACCGGAGAATTACGCAGAATGGTCGGAAGTATACAGTGCAGACGGCGGACGTTACCAAATGACGGTTCATTATTCATTCGGCAAAGGAAGACAACTGGAGATAGATGTCAACGGCATCGTAACCAAAATCGATTCACTGGGAGAAGATGACAAGCACAATCAAGTCACAATCCCCGTTGATCTGAAAGCCGGTTACAATCATATCCGTATGGGCAACAGCTACAACTGGGCACCGGACATCGACTGCTTTACGCTTACCAAAGGAATGTAACAGACTGAAAAACAGCTAAACGTGACAATAAAAAAGGAGGAGCTAAGATCACTCTCCACTCCTCCTGTCACGACAAACAACTAAAATTATTCACTATTTGATGCCATCCAATGCCCTTTTAGCAGTAGCATTAGTGGAGTCTATAGCCAGAATTTTGCTCCAATACTCCTTCGATTTTTCTTTATTCGCCATTGCTTCCGCTTTCAGTGCCGGATTTTCAATAGCCAACAAGTAGTAATATCCAAGATAACTGTAGCACTCAATCAAAGCTGAATTATAATGAGGATCATTCTTGCTTTCCAGCAGGGTGGCTACCTCCTCATAGAAAGGCTTCGCCAGTCCAAGAGTCGTTTCAGGGTCAAGTGCGGAATTGGCACGTGCCCTCCAAAAATTACCCAGGTAGCTGTCCGGTGCTGCTTCTGCGATGGAATGGAAAACAGAATCAGCAGCCATCAAAGCCTGCTTGCGTTCTTCAGCATTGATTGTCAGCGAATCAGTCTGCGTACCTGCACCATAATAAAGTCTGCCAAACTGGAATTGTAAATCCGGAGTCTGGTGTTCCTTATCAAGGGATGTATAATATTTCTGGTAAGCACTGATTGCTTTTTTATAATCATTCTTCTGTTCATAAGCAGAAGAGATATTTTTGTATAAGTCCGTCTTTGTCGGATCTAATTGTATGGCTTTCTCATATTGTCCTACAGCTTCATCATATTTCTTCAGAGCTTCGAGCAAATGCCCGTAATACATATAGTCAAGATATGAATAATCAGCCTTGTCCGATTCGGTAAAAAAAGCATCCGCCGCTTTTATTGCTTCATCAAAGCGCTTCAGGTCTGTATAATTATACATTGCCAGACGATTGAACGCCGCGTGACGCGCATTCTTTTTCAATCCCATATTCGCCACTTCAAGTGACTTCTCGAAGTCATGGTTCAGGAAGAGGGCAAATGCATATTTCACTAAATCCTCTTCTGTCGCTGTCGGTCCCATCGCAAAACGCGAATAAGCTTCGGCGGCTTTACTAAAATCATTCTTCAAATAATAGATTTCGGCAAGTTTCTTATCTACGGCTGTGTTGGACGGTTCCTGGGCTTTCAGCTGTTCCAGTTTTTCAATGGCCAGAGCAGCATTGGCTGATTTATAAATATCCGCATATCTCAGATATGCTTCTGTGCAACTCGGATCGAAATAGATAGCTTCTTCATATTTCTGAGATGCCAGACCGGCGTTTTTCTGCTCAAAGGCGATGTCTCCCTCCAGTACGGAGGCAAGAGCCGATTTGCCATTCACTTTTTTGGCAAGAGCAGCATACTCCTGTGCTTCCGGAAGTTTTCCGGCTTTCAGATATACCTCGCCGATAGCCACCAGAAGTTCCACATTCTTTTTATTCTTTCCTTTTATCAACTGTTCAGCTTCCTCATTGGCCTGAGCCGGATTCGTCTGAATGGTTTCTTTCAATTTTGCAACTCCTGCCTGCCATTCGGCATCAGATGATTGCGCATAGAGCGACCCAACTGCTATAAACGCTCCAGCTAAAAACATTTGTACTCTTTTCATGATAGTCTCTAATTTTAGTTATTATTCGTCTTTCACATGGACAATACGCACTGGCTGAGTAGCCGGAACAAGTCCAGATTTTAATATAATCCGCTGCCCTTTGTCGGATGTCATAAAAGAAGCGAATCCCCAAGGCAGCGCACTGCGAGGATCATTCAGTAATGCGTAAATGGGTCGTGCCAATGGATAGTTACCATAATACAGGTAAGCCTGATAAGGCTTATAACTGTTAGCAGGAGTAGCTACATCCTCCGCACTCACTGCCATTACTCTGATTTCCTCGGTGAAAGAAAGGTTGGTGGTGTCGCTGCGGTTGCCCAGCCAGTTCACACCAATGACTCCCATTGCTCCGGGGTTCTCTGCTACATACTTTATCACCTGCTGATTGGTCTTCAAGGCACTGACATTGTCAGTAGCCAGTGGTTTTCCACCACAGATAGAATCCATTGTATAGCGTACGGTGCTGGAGTTTTTATTATCGAACACCACCTGAATACTCTTCAGGCGGGAGTTCGGATTTATATCCTTCCAGTCTTTCGCCTCACCAGTGAGGATGCGGCTGAAATCCCGTACGGTCAACAAAGAATCTGGATTGTCCCGGTTGACGATTAATGCCAGACCATCTGTAGCCAGCTTAATCTCGCGGGGAAAGAACTTGCGGCTGTGAAAGGAATTCATTTCTTCCTCAGTCAATGTCCGGGTTGCAATAGCCAACCGGACACTGTCTTTCAGAAGTAAATTAATAGCCTCGACTTCCGTCGTGTAGCGAGGAACAATTCCGGCCAAAGGATACAGACTTTCAAACACATCTATCTCTTCCTGTATAATAGGCTCAAAACTTTCATCCGCCGCAATAGATATCACCCCAGACGAATACGTATCCGTCGGTCCATCCGATTTGGAACGGCAAGCACTCAACACCGCCAACAAAACGATTCCTATCAGCCAAAATTGTCTCTTCATCATCTTACTGTAATCTAAACATTACCGGAACGGTGAATTTCACACGTACCGCCTTACCATTTTGTTTACCAGGAATCCATTTCGGCATACTTTGTACCACACGCACGGCTTCTTTATCCAAGTAAGGGTCTACACCACGAGCTACGTGCACATCGGTGATAGTACCGTCACGCTCTACCACAAACTGGATAATAACGCGACCTTGTGTTCCATTCTCCTGTGCAATTGTCGGATACTTGATATTTTTTCCAAGGTATGACATCAGTTCCTGCTGTCCACCAGGGAAGGTCGGCATCTGCTCTACCATATCAAATACTTTTTCCGGTTCTGCAGCCTGTGTCACCACTTGCTTCAGGTCAGCAATATCGGCTCCGTTGGCTTCGTCATTACCTTTTACGTCGGCAATGGAGATTGCCACTTTGGTAGAAGTCAATTCTTCCTGACTCTTGATCTCATCGTCTTCGTGCACCTCTTCATCTTTCTTGATGACAGGGGCAGTAAACTTAATAGAACTCTTCAATGCAGGAGGGGGAGGTGCAACCGGTTCTACCCGTTTCATCTCTTCCTGTTTGATTTCCGGTTCTGCCAATTTCGACAAAGTTGTTACCTCTGTCATTACTTCCTTTTGCTCCGGGGTTGCCAACTTAAGCAGCGTAGGGATAGTAAATCCAACGATTGCTATCGCCACCACAATCAGCATTGCAATAGTATGCCGTCTGGGTGAATTGGCACGCATTCTATATGCGCCGTACGCTTGATTCTTGCCTTCAAAAATCAGCTGACACCATTCCGAAGAAGCTAAATCTAATTTTGCCATTTTACTTTCTTTTTTTTAGGTGTTACATCATTTATCGGCCAAGTTCTGTGACAGTTCTCCCTTAGCATCATAATTCTTAATCAGGAACTCATCAGCTTCGGCAATATCCGTTATCACATATTTACCTATATTACATATCTGCATCTCGTCCAATGCATCAATCAGATTCATATAAGAAGCATCATCCGTCGCCTTGATAATGACGGTCGGCGTATTTTTTCCGCTTTTTATTTCGGAAACCTTCTTTTTGTATTCGTCATCTGTTATCTTCAGATCGAGCTTCTGTTGTTTCAAAGCTCTTACCTGATTGACAGCTGCAGCATTTTTCTGAAGAAGTACGGCACGTAACCCGTTTGCCCCGTAACTAGTCTCTTTCAATGAGGTGTAATCCTTGTAGTTAGGCTCTCCCTCATAGTAATAGAGCTTGTTATCGGCTCCCAGCAATAATGTAATTGCCTGAGAGGCTTTCACCATACTCTTTTGTTGTTCAGTTATATCCTTGTCATTGCTCGGCATGCTTATTTCCATCGTCTGAGGCTTGCTCAGCGTGGTACAAAGCATAAAGAAAGTAATCAGCAACATGTTCATATCCACCATCGGGGTAAAGTCTACCCGGACAGTCATTTTCTTCTGCTTGCCTTTTCCTCTTTTTCCGCTGCTCTCTTGTACTTCAGCACTCATTGTCTTTCCTCCCTTTTAATTTTCAGATTCTGCTTTGAGAGAAGTAATCAGATTATACCGATTTTCCCGCAAATCCTGAAGTGAGTTCATTACGTTCTTTATCACTGAGTATGGAGTTGAAGCGTCCGCTTTAATAGCAATTCGCAGATCAGCATTGGCGGCACGTGCATTACGCACCCACGACTTGAACTGATTATCGGTACTATCACAAGGAATTCCTTCATTCTTCAGAATTTTGTCCCGTTGATCTTCCGGGAGGTCAAGGAATTTCTGCATACTTCTGATAGGCACTCCAAACGTAGAAGCCACTGTGAACCTCTTTGCCTGTTCCGGAGTGAACTTGATGCCATACTCTTCACCCATGCTCTCCAAGACAGCCTGCATATCCTGCTGCTTGTCGAGGCTCATAAATATTTTTCCTTCCGGATCAACCAAAATCTGGAGTACATTAGTCTCCGGAATCTTGATTTCCGATACGGAAGCCGGAGTGGTAACTTGCACTGGTTCCTTCTTCACAAATGTTGATGTCAACATAAAGAAAGTCAGAAGCAATACAGTAACGTCACTCATAGCGGTCATATCTATGAACGTACTTTTCTTTTTAATTTGCGCTCTACCCATGATTTATAGATTTTAAAGGGTCCGCAGAATTAGTGAGTAGCGGCAAAAGTTTGCACAATAGAGAATCCGACTTCGTCGAGACCGTAAGTCAGTTTATCAATTTTGTTAGTGTAATAGTTGTAGGAAATAACAGCCAATGCACCGGTCAAGATACCGAAAGCAGTGTTAATCAAGGCTTCGGAAATACCTTGTGACAGAGCCATAGAGTCAGCACCACCACCTGCAGACAAAGCGGCAAACGAACGGATCATACCGATTACAGTACCGAGCAATCCCATCAATGTACCCAATGTAGTGATTGTGGCAATAATCGGAAGATTCTGTTGCATCATAGGCATTTCCAATGCAGTAGCCTCTTCCAGCTCTTTCTGGATTGCCAACAACTTCTGCTCCTTAGACAAAGCAGTATTCTTCTCCATTTCGTCATATTTACGAAGAGTAGAAGTAACCACATTAGCTACCGAACCTCTCTGATTATCACAGATTTCCTGCGCTTTCTTAATATCCCCCTCAGCCAATGCAGCTTTGATATTAGCAACGAATTTAGCTAAAGAACCTTTTCCGAAAGCAGAGCGGAGAGCAAAATAGCGTTCGATACTCAATGCAAGTACAGTCAACAGCAATGTCTGAATGACAGGCACGATAATACCACCTTTGTAAATGGTACCTAAAAAGTTTCCTGGCAACGGGTGATTGTTCGGATCATTGTTCATAAAGTTTGACGGATTTCCCAATAGGAAATGATAAATACATACTGCCAGAATAAAACAGCAGATAATAACGATACCGGCATTCTTTATACCTACGACATGAGTTTTTTTAGTAGTTTCCATAATAAGTTTTTTGTTAAGATATTAATTTTAGTTATTTAGAAAAAAAAATGTCAACAGAATTAGACACACTACGCTATAGACCCGGTAACTTTTTAGATACAAAAAAGCCACACAGTTCATACAGGGTATGAAAAGTAAATTACTAATTGAAGTGAAGGGAATAAATACTAAATAAGGATACGTCTCAGAGCGAACACATAATACTCGCTACAGATAATGGAATAATGAGGATCCTTATCCGAATAATAGGATTTACTTTGATCTAATACCAGTGAGTTTTCTCTCAACAAGAAAAACTTATTAATAATGTCTTTCAAAGAGTCATTAATTTCAATGATTCTACGCAGACGATAATTAGAATTCGTTTCGGAAACAGGCTTAAAGCCCAATTCTACATCAGAAATGGATAAAGACTGTGTGTTATCACAATCCACATGATGACCACCTAAAGAAGAACGATGATTCGTATTGTCTGAAGATGATTCAGAGAACTGACAAGTCGATTCACAACTAGATATGCAAGTAGAGAAATCCATAGCATTTCCACTTATGCTAAAAGATAGCATCAGCAGAATACAAGCCAATATGAATCTCGGAGAACTTTTCATTATATCTTAGTTGTTATTTATTAGTCTCACCTAATTTGGTCGCAAATATAGTCATTAAATTGATTAAGTTTATCATCATTCACATCATTTAAACTATAAATCTTAATCATACTATTAGAACAAGTCAGAAAGGATATTGTTTCCAAAGAAAGCCATTTATTATCTTAAAAAAAGATTTATAGCAATCATTTTCAGAAGTGGCGGAAAACAGAAAGCCCCTTGATTCGTTGCTGAATCAAGGGGCTTCTTAAAAAACGGCGGCTACCTACTCTCCCACTGTTACGCAGTACCATCGGCGTGACG
>OJSC01002416.1_pt1 | contig 14806 bp, 10 predicted proteins | sample 1599361 | NCBI WGS metagenome assembly OJSC01 (sample SAMN04168656, study PRJEB22393) | human gut metagenome | biome: human gut microbiome; feature: stool | host: Homo sapiens | collected 2014-03-17 | reverse complement strand
CATCATACCATCATGTTCCCAATATATTTCTTTATCTAATCTCGGAGATAAAAAAGTAAAATCCGGATATATTATTCCGTAGCCATTTAATTTTAAAGGACATTCGTATTTATATGAAATATTGTTATAATAAAAATAATCTGCTAAAATTTTCTCCGATTTAGAACGTACACGCTCCCCTTTCTGCGTATATATTTCCATTGTATCATCATTCAATTCTTTTCCTTTATATTCAGTTTTTTCCCATTCGTTAAGTTTACTTTCCCAAGTCGGTTCTAATGGGGTTATCAACCTTTGCTTTGCAATATGTTCTTTATATAAACAATTGTCTATCTCATCATCCTCATAATCTTCTAGTATATCTTCTATCTGTTTCAATCTTTTTTGTGCTCGTTTTAATAATTTATAATTATACTCATTCTGAGCCAGTTTTTTTGCAACCTCTAAATCTTTTTTTAGTATATAACTTCCCTTTTTATTATCCGGAGTACATTTATAATATCTTATGCGCTCTTTATCAACTGATATCCTTAACTTGTTTTCTAATATATCTCCTTGTATACCAGCTTTCTTCAACTGCAGCTTTGCTTTTTTTATAACTTCCTCTAAATACATTTTTTCGCTAGTAAGCATATCCTTCATTCCAACCATAACACTTGTCTCCTCTAATTCTATTATATTTTTTCGCTAAAACCTAACTTCCTTTATTAATTCAGTTATATGAAACATACCTCTTTTCTCTTATTTCATATTTTATGACTCTATTTGTTTTTTCTATTTCTGAGTCACTTTTTCGCCTCATCTTTCATCCTATTTTGTGACCCTATTTACCTTTTTCTATTTCTGAGTCACTTTTCGCCCTCCTCTCTTATCTTATTTTGTGACTCTATTTGTTTTTTCTATTTCTGGGTCACTTTTCGCCCTCCTCTCTTATCTTATTTTGTGACCCTATTTGCCTTTTTCTATTTCTGGGTCACTTTTCGCTCTCCTCTCTCTTCTTATTTTGTGACCCTATTCGTTATTTCTCCTATTCAGGTCAATTTTCTGTCCAATGCAATAACAAATCATATTAAACAATATACAGATTCTTAATAATTTTCTTATCAAATTATTAAATCCATATTTTTTTGCTATAAATTTCAATTTATATTTATTTTTATTTATTCATATTTATTTTATTGGGAATTTGAATTAGAACTTACATTTAGAATTAAAAGTTCATAATATTACTGCTCAGAATCTATGTTAAGTATGGCATGTATAGCCTTTTTTTCAATTCTAAGCAATAATATTATGATAGATTTTTATATTTTGATATTTATTACTAATTTCGCTTTTGGGGATTGTCTCTCAACTGTTTCTCAATTGTCTTTCAATTATCTCTCAACTGCCTTTTAATTGCCTTTTGATTATCAATTGATTATCAATCTGACCCACTTGGCTTTCTTGGCTTTATTCTCCAGATTTACCAACTGCATCCGCAGCCTCTGAAGCTGTACTTTCATCGATATGCTGTGTACCAGCTACTCCTAAAGCTGCATTTCCTTACGTCTGATGCGTACCAACTGTACCTGAAGCTATGCTCCCCTCAGTATACTATGAATCAGAAACATCCGCACTCTGATGATCGGCATTAGAAGAATCTTCCCCCTGTGAAGATTCACCAATCGAACAGCTGTCATCCTTCTCAGTATTAACATCACCGATACCCTTCCAGATATCTGTTTCACTAGGACCATTAAGTGTTGATGAATAGCTTCCATCTTCGTTAAATGTTACGCTTTCTGCAACCTTTTCAGAATGAGTAAAGCCTGTTGTATCTGTAGGCTCAGGAAGTCCCTTGACTTCTCTGAATATCTTCATAAACTCCTTACCTGTGATAGTTTCATGGTCATACAGATAATGTGCTATCTTATCAAGTACATCTCTGTTCTCTGTAAGAAGCTGCTTAGCTTCTTCATAGCACTCCTTAAGCATATTCTTAACTTCTTCATCTATCTGAGCTGCTGTTTCATCTGAACAGTCAAGTCTTGCATTACCGTTAAGATATGGATCATCAACAGTAGAAAGATTCATAAGACCGAATCTGTCTGACATACCATACTGTGTTATCATGGCCTTTGCTATCTTGGTAGCCTTTTCTATATCGTTGGCAGCACCTGTAGTAACCCTGCCAAAAACAATCTCTTCTGCTGCACGACCCGCTACTAAAGTAACAAGTCTTGTCATAAGCTCATCCTTATTCTGAAGATACTTCTCTTCCTCTGGAACCTGCATAACATATCCAAGAGAACCCATAGTTCTAGGAACAATGGTAATCTTCTGAACTGGCTCAGAATCCTTCTTAAGTGCTGTAACAAGTGCATGACCAACCTCGTGATAAGCAACTGTCTGCTTTTCTTCCTTACTAAGTACTCTGTCCTTCTTTTCCTTACCTGCTATAACTACCTCTACAGCTTCGAAAAGATCCTTCTGTGATACATACTTTCTTCCCGCCTTAACAGCTGCAATAGCAGCTTCATTAATCATATTGGCAAGATCAGAACCTACAGCACCACTTGTTGCAAGTCCGATTTCTTCAAAGTTAACTGTATCATCCATAAGAACATCCTTAGAGTGAACCTTAAGTGTTTCAATACGTCCCTTAAGATCTGGCTTATCTACTATAACTCTTCTATCAAGACGTCCTGGTCTAAGTAAAGCCTTATCAAGAACCTCTGGTCTGTTAGTTGCTGCAAGTATGAATATACCCTTAGATGAATCAAAACCATCCATCTCTGCAAGCAGCTGATTAAGTGTCTGCTCACGCTCATCATTACCGCCGCCATATCTTGAATCACGGCTCTTACCTATGGCATCTATCTCATCTATGAATATAATACAAGGAGCCTGCTTAGTAGCTTCCTTGAAAAGATCTCTTACTCGTGAAGCACCTACACCTACAAACATCTCTACGAAATCTGAACCTGCAAGTGAAAAGAATGGAACATTCGCTTCACCGGCTACAGCCTTTGCAAGAAGTGTCTTACCTGTTCCAGGAGGACCTACTAAAAGAGCACCCTTTGGAAGCTTGGCACCTATCTTTGAATACTTATCCGGATTATGAAGGAAATCAACTATCTCAGTAAGTGACTCCTTTGCCTCATCCTGTCCGGCTACATCCTTAAATGTAACACCTGTTTTTTTCTGTACATATACCTTAGCGTTACTCTTGCCGACACCCATGCCGCCCATCATACCGCCGCCTTTGGATATTCTTCTGTATACAAAAGCAAATATAACATATATGAAAAGGAATGGAAGAACATACGCAACAAGGAACTCTACTATAGAAGAACTTGAATCTGGTATATATCCTGTGAATTCAATTCCTTTTCTCTTAAGAAGCGATACAAGACTGTCATCATTAACATATCCTGTATAATATGTGTAACCCAGCTTATTAACACCATTATTTTCCTGGGCATCATCTGTAGGTGTTATAAGAATTCTATCCTGCTCAAGTGCAACCTTCTTAACCTGATCATTATTCACCATCTCTATGAACTGGTTATAAGATATTTCCTTATATGTGGCATTCTTTAACATGCTGTTAAGCATAGTTATACCGATAAAAGTTATAACCGCAGCTATTATAACAAACACAATAAGATTGACATTCTTTGGCTTTTTATTGTTATTGTTGCCGTTTCTGTTGTCACGGTTATTGTTGTTATTACCACCACCGTAATTATTACCGTTGTTGTAATTATCCATCCTGTGTCTCCATTCCTAGTTTCTTTATACTCTCATAGTCTGCCATTAACAGACATTACTCATTATAAAGAAGGAATATTTATAAATCAACCTCTAATCAAAGGTTTTACACTATTTATTTTTTATTAAGAATTAAAATATACTTACCAACCAAAAAACATTTTAAAATATGTCTATCCGCCTGAACTTTTTTATTAATATAACGAAATCAATATTAAAACGTGACATTTTTTGATATTAAATTTATTATCCAATTTCCAAAAGCTCACTGCACATAAAAAATCCACAGCCAGAAATCAAATTTCCAACTGTGGACGTTTTTATTATGCTCAAATTAATATATTTTCTTTCCTTTGCTCACAAATTCTCATTGCCACGCTCTTAGTTATTCTTTTCCTGATACTCAAGTGCCGCACCAATGAATCCTCTGAATAATGGATGTGGTCTGTTAGGTCTTGACTTTAATTCTGGGTGAGCCTGTGTTGCTATAAACCAAGGATGATCCTTTATCTCGACCATCTCAACGATTCTTCCGTCTGGTGAGATACCTGAAAGCTGCATACCATTTTCAACAAGAACTTTTCTGTAGTCATTATTTACTTCATATCTGTGTCTGTGTCTTTCATGGATAGTTTCCTCTCCATATAACTGATATGCCTTAGAATCCTTGGCAAGCACGCAAGGGTATGAACCAAGTCTTAAAGTTCCACCGATATCGTCAATACCTTCCTGATCTGGCATAAGATGGATAACAGGGTGTGTTGTATCTGGCTTTAACTCTACACTGTGTGCATCATCATATCCGATGACATCTCTTGCGAACTCAACAATAGATAGCTGCATACCAAGGCAAAGACCAAGGAATGGAATATTATTCTCTCTTGCATATCTTATAGCCTGTATCTTGCCTTCTATACCACGGTCACCGAAGCCTCCTGGCACAAGAATACCTGATACATCTGAAAGAATCTGGGCCGCATTATCTGCTGTAACTGTCTCTGAATCCACCCACTTGATAGTTACATCACATGAGTTAGCTACGCCGCCATGCTTAAGTGCTTCAACAACTGAAATATATGCATCATGAAGCTGGATATACTTGCCAACAAGTGCAACTGTAACCTTCTTTGTTGGATTCTTCCATGCCTTACACATAGCTCTCCATTCATCAAGATCTGGTTCTGGGCACTCAAGCTCAAGGCACTCACATGCTACCTGTGCAAGATGCTCTTCTTCCATAGCAAGTGGTGCATCATAGAGGATCTCAACATCAAGATTCTGTAATACATGTGACTTAGGCACATTACAGAATAATGCAATCTTATCCTTGATACCTGGTTCAAGTGGATGCTCTGTACGGCACACAAGGATATCTGGCTGTATTCCCATTCCCTGCAGCTCCTTAACGCTTGCCTGTGTTGGCTTAGTCTTCATTTCACCTGATGCCTTAAGATATGGGATAAGTGTTACATGGATAAGTATAGCATTCTCACGGCCTACCTCACGCTGGAACTGTCTTATAGCCTCAAGGAATGGCTGTGACTCGATATCACCTACAGTTCCACCTACCTCGATAATAGCAATCTTAGTTTCATCTGTTGAGTAATCTCTGTAAAAGCGGCTCTTTATCTCGTTAGTGATATGTGGGATAACCTGTACTGTTCCCCCACCAAAGTCTCCTCTACGTTCCTTCTGGAGCACTGACCAGTATACCTTACCTGTTGTAACGTTAGAATTTTTGTTAAGGCTCTCATCTATGAATCTTTCATAATGTCCAAGGTCAAGATCTGTTTCTGCACCATCATCTGTTACGAATACTTCACCATGCTGTATAGGGTTCATAGTACCTGGATCAATGTTTATATATGGATCAAACTTCTGCATAGTCACTTTGAATCCACGTGCTTTTAATAATCTTCCTAATGATGCTGCTGTTATACCTTTTCCAAGTCCTGAAACAACACCGCCTGTTACAAATACATACTTTACAGCCATTTTTCCTCCTGTCTGCCATATGGCACGTCCGTTTATCATAATATGATACCTGTGTGAACCACTCTGCAGTTCACATAAACCACGAAAAAACAAATATCCGGCAGTACACATATTACTACCGGCTACTTCTTCGTCGCAAAATTTTTTCTACATTATACAGTCATTTTTTTTTAATTTCTACCCCTTTTTTAATAAAAAAACTATAGATTTTAATTTTATAACAATCGTTAGTTTTTAATGTATTCCATGGCAGATATAACGTACTTTTGCTTAATAATATTAAGTTCATATATTTTTATATTATCTGCTTTTTTTCCAGATATATACATATTTACAACTGATGTCATATTAGCAGTCGTCTCATGCCTGAACTCCACTTTTGATACTGTACCAGCAATCCCCTCTCCTGTAAGCTTTGCATATGCCTCCTTAAGTGTCCATATACGGGCAAATCTTAAGCTATCATCACCTATCCAGTCACATTCTGCCTGTGTAAAGAATCTTTCTGCAACCTTTATAGCATTTTTTCTTGGTCTTTCAATATCTATTCCAACTGGTCTGTCTGATACTGCACACACTACACAAGTGCCTGCATGGGATAAGTTAAAATGTATATCCAGACCACTGTATACAGGCTTTCCATTTCCTGCATATTCTATATTATGATCATATGAAGTGTCATAGCTTTTCACCAGTTCATCCAATTTTACGTTAAATATATCATCTGAAGCTGTCTTTAGCTCAATCTCACCGGCATATGACATATATATACTGTAAAGCTTCGTTGCATAATTAAGAAGAAGCCCCGCAGCGAGGCTTCTTTCTTTATCTTCCATAAACCTGTACCGCTCTATTTTATCTTTTCTGTAAGCTGGTACAAGTTTAAGTCCTTTATTCATAATGTCATCATTCATATCTGATATATCTGTAAGAAATATTTTCATAATCACTTTCCTAACATTGTATTACTATGCTGTAACAGTATCAAACTGACTCTCATAAAGTGTCTTATAGAAACCACCTGCTGCAAGAAGCTCTTCATGATTGCCTTTTTCTATGATGTGTCCATCCTTCATAACAAGTATCACATCTGCTGACTGTATAGTTGAAAGTCTGTGTGCTACGATAAAGCTCGTTCTTCCCTCCATAAGCTTTGCAAATGCGTTCTGTATCCTGATTTCTGTTCTTGTATCTATAGATGATGTGGCTTCATCAAGTATAAGCATAGGTGGGCGTGTAAGCATAATCCTTGTTATGCATAAAAGCTGCTTCTGACCCTGTGACAGGCTTCCTCCATCCTCACCTATAACTGTATCAAAACCGTTTGGAAGTCTTTTTATGAAACCATATGAATATGAAGCTTTTGCTGCCTGTATAATCTCTTCCTCAGTTGCATCAGGCTTGCCCATGACGATATTCTCTCTTATAGTTCCTGCCTTAAGCCATGTTTCCTGAAGAACCATTCCAAAACCATGTCTTAATGAATATCTTGTCATATCCCTGATATCTGTACCTGACACATCTATGCTTCCCGAATTAACATCATAGAATCTCATTAAAAGATTAATAACTGTTGTCTTTCCACAGCCTGTAGGTCCAACTATAGCTATTCTCTGACCTTTCTTTACATGAAGATTAAAGTCCTCTATAAGCTTCCTATCCGGTGTATATGAGAAGTATACGTTATTAAGGTCAACCCTTCCATCAACCTCCTTTATATCTGCTGCATTTTCAGCATCTGGAAGCTCTGGCTCTTCTTCTATAAGCTCAAACATTCTTGCCGCACATGCAAGTGCATTCTGAAGCTCTGTTATGACACCTGATATCTCGTTGAATGGCTTGGTGTACTGGTTGGCATAGCTTAGAAAACTTGATAGCTGTCCTACTGTGATTCCACCTGATATAGCTATAAATGCACCTGATACAGCAACACCAGCATATACAAGACTATTAACAAATCTTGTTGATGGATTAGTGATTGATGAGAAGAAGATTGCTCTTAATGAGTATTTCTGTAACCTTTCATTAATCTCGTCAAAGCGTGCTACTGCTTCTTCTTCATAACCATACGCCTTTACAACCTTTTCTCCACCTATCATCTCATCTATAAAGGCTGTCTGCTCACCTCTTGTTTCAGACTGAAGCTTAAACATTGAAAATGTTTTCTTTGCTATAAAGCTTGCTACAAAGAAGGATACTGGTGTGATAAGTACTACTACAAGTGTTATCCTCACATTAATTGTAAGCATGAATACAAGTGTTCCAACTATAGTAAGAACTCCTGAGAAAAACTGTGTGAATCCCATAAGAAGTCCATCTGCGAACTGATCAACATCGGCTATGACACGGCTCACTATATCACCATAAGACTGTCCATCTATATACTTAAGTGGAAGCTTCTGTATCCTTTCCATAGCCTCATCTCGTATATCTCTTGTTACATGATATGTTATCTTGTTGTTACATATGTTCATTATCCACTGTGACAGGGCTGTTATAGCAACTATAACTCCTATCGTCACAAGAATCCTGCTTATACCTGCAAAATCAACATTGCCAGGTCCTACTATATGATCTATTCCACGTCCGACAAGAATAGGAACATATAAAGTTGATGCTACTGTCACTGCTGCCATAAGTATAGACAATATAAGAAATCCGCTATACTTTTTTATTCTTTTAAGAACCTTTAAAAGCGTGCCCTTCTGGGCTTTCTTCCTATCTTTATTATCTTTCATAACTACTCCATTTCATACACAAGCTTTTAAACTTTCGACCATCCTGATAATTTATGCACCCTTAGCTGATTTAAACTGTGAATTATATATTTCCCTGTAAACCTCACAGTTTGCTAACAGTTCACTATGTGTTCCGATTCCTGCCACATTACCATCATCAAGTACGATAATCTTATCTGCATGCATAAGTGATGCTGAACGCTGTGATACTATGAATACAGTAGGATTGTTTGGCATTGTCCTGATTGACTTTCTAAGTGCTGCATCTGTTGCAAAATCAAGTGCCGATGCGCTGTCATCAAGTATAAGGACATCTGGCTTCTTAACAACTGCTCTTGCTATTGTAAGTCTCTGCCTCTGGCCACCTGAAAGATTCTTTCCACCCTGCTCTATCATATAGTCAAGACGTCCGTCTTTTTTATCAACAAACTCCTTCGCCTGTGCTATGGCAAGTGCCTCATCTATCTCACTATCTGTTGCATCCTGTTTGGCAACCTGCATGTTGTTTCTTATACTGCCCTTAAACAGCACAGCCTTCTGCATGACTATGCCGACCTTATCTCTTAATTCTTCCAACTTTATATCCTTAACATTGACACCATCTATAAGAACTTCTCCCTCTGTGGCATCATAAAATCTTGGAATAAGTCCTACAAGACTTGACTTACCGGAGCCTGTACCACCTATGATACCTATAGTCTGACCTCTGTACACCTTAAAGCTTACACCTGCTATACTTGTATCACCGGCTCCACTATACTTAAGTGCAACATTCTTAAACTCTACTACCGGCACTTCATCATCTGATTCCCTCACACTGGCTGTTCCATCCTGCATACCTGGTTTAACATCAAATATTGACTGTATACGTCCTGCACATGCAAGAGCCTTAGTTATATTGATTATAAGATTAGCAAGCTTAATCAGCTCCACAAGAATCTGTGACATGTAGTTATAAAGTGCCACAACCTGTCCCTGTGTTAAAGCTCCCTGATTAACCCTCACGCCACCTATCCATATAAGTGCTATGATTGAAACATTTACAACTACATAAGTAAGTGGATTCATAAGTCCTGATATCTTACCTACAAACTTCTGAAGATGATTAAGCTCTTCATTCTTCTCTTTAAAATGCTTAAGCTCATCATCCTGCTTGTTAAACGCTCTTATGACTCTTACACCAGTAAGATTCTCTCTGGTTATACCTAGTATGGTATCAAGACCTGCCTGAACCTTTTTATATAAAGGTCTTGTACCGACCATGATTCCAAACACAATAACAGCAAGCACCGGGATAGCTGCTGCAAACACAAGTGCTGCCTTAACATCTATGGTAAATGCCATAATCATGGCACCAAACACTATGAATGGTGAACGTAAAAACAATCTAAGCACCAGATTTACACCATTCTGTACCTGGTTAATATCGCTTGTCATACGTGTTATCAGCGTTGAAGTACCAAGCTCATCAAGCTCTGTGAATGAAAGTGACTGGATATGCTTAAAAAGTGCATGCCTTATACCTGTTGCACATCCAACTGCTGCTTTCGCACTGAAATACTGTGCTGTTATGGAACACGTAAGTCCTATAACTGCAAGTAAAAGTAACATAAGACAGGATTTAACAATATAACCTGTATCCTGACTGGCTATACCCCTGTCTATAATCGATGCCACAACAAGTGGCACAAAAAGTTCAAAAAGTGCCTCAAGCATCTTAAAAAGAGGTGCAAGAACACATTCCTTCTTAAGTTTTTCCAGATACTTAAGTATCATTTTCATAGTTAATTTCATTCCTTTCATGGACATCTGCTTTAAAATGCATAATGCCTTATATATTCTTTTAATGCTTCTACTCCAGCATAAACAACTGTGCTATAAGATTCTCATAGCTATATTTTCTCTTAGTCATAAAGAACTTATTATATTCTTCATAGTTGTAATAAGAATGTTCATATTGCCTTGAATATAAATGCGCAAGATCAACCTGTCTTACGAATTCAAGCTTTTTACCGTTAAGATACCAGTCCGCTACATCCATCATCTTAAGTGCAAGAAGTCCGACAGCCGCCCCCTTCATCTTAAGCAGAACATTATAATCATATACTGCATCAAGAAAATATCTGTAAACATAATATATAAGTATCTGTTCATACTCATGCTGATTATCTTCATAATACTTATTGAATTCATTTACAATATTCCTGAATGTCATGGCATCCCTGCATTTTTCATAGAAAGTATTAATCTCCTGTGTATATATATTCCAGTCTTTATTAATAATCTCCATTCCTTTGAATCTGTCAAACAGACGTTTTGTATACATATATGCATCATGCCGCATAGCTGCACTATTGCGTGCCTTGTCAAGCTTATGTTCCCTATAATCTTCCTTCGCGTATCTTTTACAGACCCCTATTATAAGTTCATCTCTTTCCTTGTCAAGATAATGCTGTATATCTTTTGCAAACATAAGCAGAAGCACTGCTCTTTCAGCTATCGTATAGTCTCTGTCTGAAACTATGTTATAAGCTATAGTCCTTGCCTGTCTTAGCTGCATATAGGTCATAGGATCTATGTCGTTGTATGAGCTCACCTCTTCATCACTGTCTTTTATGTCAAATGTAAGCTCGTCCTTATATCCTAATATAAGTTCACCTGCTGTTTTACACGATGGTGCTATGCCAATCTCTCTTACACTTCCATACTCATTAATAAATCTTGGGAACTCTGCACATGTTTCACACAGATTATCCTCACCAAGTTCAATATATAGATCACACAGATTATTATCATTTAAAAAAGGACATCTGCCATTATTCAGTGTAAATGTACACCCACCATCCTCTGATGGCACCATTACACTCTTAAGTCTTTTCCCGAAGCTTCCCTTTACCTTCTTGTAATGCTTATAAGAAGCCTCATCAACATCAACATCCCATCCGGCACAACATGTATCAGTACATGCCCCTGCTATACACTTAAAATCCTTATAATAAGCTGGCGTTACTATCTTCATATATTTTCCTCTTACTGCATTCTTTTCTTATCTGTCATATTCTTAATAAATGTATATATTGTGGTTGCAAAAAGCACTGCAAATATAGCACATGAAATAAAATACATGTAAAAAAGATATGGTCTTGCTATCAGCCATTCTGTCATAGGTGATGTATACACTTCATTCAGCGTAAACATGTCGTTAAACACTGGTGTCATCTGCATAAGCTGTGGATATTTTGCTATAGCTATATATGCAAGCATACCTATAGCCGGAAATGACATACAGCCAGCTATTAGTGCCGCCACTATGCTCACCGTTCTTACTATAAATGCTTTACTGTCTATCTGCTTTCTTGTAAGTATATTAAATATAATAGCAGCTACAGTAAGTATTATCATAAACATATAATCGTCTATAAGCAGTGCCACTCTGCTAAATAAGTTTTCACCCTGCAGTGTTGGATACTGTGCCATAAGCATATAGAAATTATAAACTGCTTTAATGCCTGTATAAAACGCACCTATAATTATCACTCTGAATATTATATTTATAACTCTTCTTCCATTATTATCCTGCATAATAATCCTCCATTCTTGCGTATGAAAAATCTTATTTTTCACACCATTCTCCTCAATATGATGTCAACATAACCTGTTATCCTTAAAATCCCCCAAAAATCCAAAAACATATCTAGTATAACATAATTAACTGACAAAACAATAACAAAGCTGCTGTTATTAACATATTTTTCATTGATAGGATATTGTTTTCCTTATTGAAATACTATGCACTTTAAGTGTATAATTATAACATTATATTAATATCAGTCTTTATATTTTGTCTGATATTAAAAAGCACAGAAAGGATAAGAAAATGAACAAGAAAAAATTCTCCGTATTAAAGCGTATCTCTATGCTTTCAGCGGTTATCATGTTAACTCTTACTGCAGCATTTTCACTGACAGCATGTGGTAAAAGTAACATTCCTGAAAATACTGTATTTTCAGCAGATGACCTTGCTGGTAAGTCAGTAGGCGTACAGTTAGGAACTACCGGTGATATATATGTTTCCGATATGGAATCTGATGGCTCCGGAACTAAGGTAGAAAGATATAACAAAGGAAATGATGCCATACAGGCACTTAAGCAGGGCAAAATTGATGCTGTTGTTATCGATGCACAGCCTGCTAAAGCATTTGTCAATGCCAATAGCGACCTTTGCATGCTTAATGAAGATTTTGTAACTGAGGAATATGCTATATGTATAGCAAAGAATAACAGTTCTTTCACATCTAAGGTCAACGATGCACTTAATGTACTTATTAATAATGGAACTATTGATAACATAATCAGTAATTATATTGGTGAAAATGCTTCAAAGCAGCCATATGAACCTACAGGTTCAGGTGAAAACGGTACTCTTACAATAGCTGTTAATGCTTATTTTGAACCTTATGAATATTATAATAATGGTAAGGTAAGTGGTATTGATATTGATATATCTAATGCAATAGCTGATTATCTTGGAATGAAGCTGTCTGTAGAGGATATGGAATTCGATTCTATAATAACTGCCGTATCTTCTGGAAAAGCTGATATGGGTATATCTGGTATAACTGTAACAGAGGAACGTAAGAAAAATATTGATTTTACTATCCCATACACTACTTCAAGCCAGGTTATCATTGTAAGAAATAATGATGCAGCAAACCAGGGAATAAGCTTTTCAGACAAGTTTAAAACTGATTTTATTAAAGACGGCAGATATCAATATCTTCTGACTGGTCTTAAAAACACTTTAATCATTGCTTTGTGTGCAGCTATTATGGGTATTGTCATAGGCTTCCTTATAGCTGTCGTAAGATCTAACCACGATAAAACTGGTGGCATGAAAGTACTTAACTTTATATGTAATATTTACCTGACGGTCATACGTGGTACACCAACTATGGTTCAGTTACTTATTATTTACTATGTAATATTCAGTTCTGTCCAGGTTAACAAAATAATTGTTGCCATACTTGCCTTTGGTATTAACTCTGGAGCTTATGTGGCTGAAATATTCCGTTCAGGTATTATGTCCATTGATAACGGACAGTTTGAAGCAGCACGAAGCCTTGGCTTAAGTTACAGAAAAACAATGAAGCTTGTAATACTTCCTCAGGCATTCAAGAATGTTTTACCTGCACTTGCCAACGAATTCATCGTTCTGTTAAAGGAAACCTCTATCAGTGGTTATATAGGACTTAACGATCTTACACGTGGTGGTGATATTATCCGAAGCATAACTTATGACCCTATGCTTCCTCTCTTTGGTGTGGCTATCATCTATCTTGTATTAGTTGTTATCCTTTCATCACTTGTAAAGAAACTAGAAAGGAGATTAAGAAGCAATGAGCGACACTAATGTAATACTTGAAGTTAAGAATTTAAAAAAGACCTTTGGAGACCACGAAGTACTAAAGGATATTAATACTACTGTTAAAAAAGGTGAGGTTATCGCCATAATCGGTCCATCCGGATGTGGTAAGTCTACATTCTTAAGATCTCTTAACCTTCTTGAAGTACCTACTTCAGGTCATATTATATATGAAGGTAATGATCTTACTGAAAAAGGTGTAGACCTTGATAAGCTAAGACAGAGTATAGGAATGGTGTTCCAGCACTTCAATCTTTTTCCTAATATGACTATTAAGAAAAATATCACGCTTGCACCTGTACAGCTTGGACTAATGTCCAAAGAAGAAGCTGACAAAAAAGCAATGGAACTTCTTGAGCGAGTGGGTCTTCTAGATAAGGCTGACTCATATCCAGATATGTTATCCGGCGGTCAGAAGCAAAGAATCGCTATAGCCAGAGCTCTTGCCATGAATCCGGAAATCATGCTCTTTGACGAACCTACATCTGCTCTTGATCCTGAAATGGTTGGTGAGGTTCTTTCTATCATGAAAGAGCTTGCAGCTTCTGGCATGACTATGATTGTCGTAACTCACGAGATGGGATTTGCTAAAGAAGTATCAAACAGGTGTATGTTTATTAACGAAGGCCGCATCGAGGAAGAAAATGAACCTAAGACATTCTTTGAACAGCCTAAGAGTGAAAGACTCAGGGATTTCCTGTCTAAGGTGCTATAAACTGAATTGTTGTTTAATTGAATATTAGTTGATGACGAACGGACGACAAATATAAGATACAGGCAGTCCTGCACACTATGTTCAATGCCAGAAGCTTTGATTGGATAGTTCTAAGTCTTTCCATGTAAACTATGGTAACTGACGCTACCGCTCAGACGCGCCGTCCATGGCGCGGCTTCG